>Ga0315909_10004475_pt1 | contig 16489 bp, 14 predicted proteins | sample LakEriMetagenome_11_FD_203527 | JGI IMG/M metagenome (GOLD analysis project Ga0315909, IMG submission 203527) | Freshwater fungal communities from buoy surface, Lake Erie, Ohio, United States - Buoy 2 MA125 | ecosystem: Environmental > Aquatic > Freshwater > Lake | place: USA: Lake Erie, Ohio...
TTTCTTGTTTTCGATAATTACACAATTTATCAATTGCATCACTTAGGTAGGAAACCGTCACTTGCTTCGCTCCTTACGCGTCGCTTTTATACTGATTCACGGCTGCTTCACGGCTGCTTCACGGCTGATTCACGGCTGCTTCACGGCTGCTTCACGGCTGCTTCACGGCTGCTTCACGGCTGCTTCACGGCTGCTTCACGGCTGCTTCACGGCTGCTTCACGGCTGCTTCACGGGTGCTTCACGGGTACATGAACCATACGTACGATGAACCCCCTCTCACCCAGACCATTCACACAATACCCTTGCCCAAACCATTCGCTCACATAAGTCCCTCGCATAAACCATTCACCGAGACCTTTCACATAATACCCTCGCATAATCCATTCACACAATACCCTCGTAAAAACCTTTCACCCAATCCATTCACACAAACCCCTCGCATAAAGCATTCACCGAGACCTTTCACACAAAACCATTCACACAATCCATTCACCCAATCCATTCACACAAACCCCTCACGCAATACCCTCACCCCTAGCTTACCAATACGCCACTCATTTCTCAATACCCCACTCATTTCTCGTTTTCGATAATATGTACATTGCCTCTCACATAGGTCGTCGCATAGGTGTTTCACGGGTGTTTCACGGGTGTTTCACGGGTGTTTCACGGGTGTTTCACGGGTGTTTCGCAGGTGTTTCGCAGGTGTTTCGCAGGTGTTCACGGGTATTTATTTGGGCACAAGAACCATTCACCGAGACCCTAGATCAAACCATTCACCGAGTCCATTCACCGAGTCCATTCACCGAGTCCCTAGATCAAACCTTTCACAGTATCCTCACTAAAACCCCTCACTAAACCTCGGGTAAGACACTGGCACTCAAACATAGGGGTTAGGTACCCCCTACAATCATCTGCATACAACTCATTTCTATTTAACGTTTGCTTATAAAACAAAAAATGAATATAAACAAATTACACAATATAAAATATAATAATGGATGCACCATTGAATATAGTAGATTTGATAGAGAATAATTCGGTGTTAAACCTTTCACCTGATTATAATAATCGGTTTATAAATAAAGTAAAGGAAACATTTACAGAAATGCAACAACAAATGTTTGTTTCGTCATTTTATTGTTATCTGAATTATCATCAAACAAATGATTTTGTTATTGACCTTGATATTATATGGAAATGGTTAGGTTTTCATGCAAAACAAAATGCAAAAATATTATTAGAAAAATGTTTTATTATAAATAAAGATTATACTTTGCTTATCCCACAACATAAGCAATCATGTGACACTAAAGGTGGTCACAACAAACAAACATTTTTATTAAATATCCGCACCTTTAAACTTTTTTGCATAAAAGCAGGAACAGCGAAAGCCAATGAAATACACGAGTATTTTATTAAATTGGAAGATATAATGAATCAAATTGTAAAAGAAGAATGTGTAGAGTTAAAAGAAAAGATAGAAAATCAAAAAATAGTAAATAAATTAGAAAAAGAAATTTTGAGAGAGAAAACACTAATTGAACAGTTTCAAGTTAATACACAATGTGTATATTATGGTTTAATAGATGACAAAAATGAGAATAATGAACAATTGATAAAATACGGTAATTCAAATAATTTACAACAGCGCGTAGAACAACATAAGAAAACTTATACTAACTTCAGACTAGTTAATGCATTCAAAGTTGAAAACAAATTACATATTGAAAATGCTATAAAAAATTGTGAAGAAATTATACCATACAAACGAGTCATTGGAATCAAAAATGTAAATTACACCGAACTTTTATCTATTAATAATTTATCATTGGAAAAATTAGATAAAATCATAAAAAATATAATAGCAACAATCGAATATAGTCCCGAGAATTATGTTAAACTTTTACATGAAAACAAAGAATTAAAAAATGAAGTTGACATACTAAAAAATGAAAATAAAAATTTAAAACAAAAAGATAATGTCACCAAAAATAAGGAGCCAAATAAACCGACAGTAAAAAAAGTTCGACGATTTCAAAAACACAGAGATAATTTTTATTATATTGATTATAAAAAATATGAAAAACTATTTGGATCACGGCAAGATGTATGGGATTCCATTGCATATATGACATCTGGACAATTAATTAAAGAAGACCTTGTAATAAATCTCTCAGGAAAGGTCGTTTCAAAAATTAAAAGCGAAGAAAATATAAATAATCCGCGTGGTATTTGTAAGCCACGAAATACAAAAATATCCATTGTCGAATAAATTTCACATCTTTTTTTTATTTACACCATTGAAGAATTAAAATGGGACATTTTAATTCATTAATGGAGCGGTATCGGTAACGATTTGAAATGACACCCCTGCGGGGTGTCCCATTTTAAATCTTCACCGGTATAAAAAAAAACATTTGAAAAAACCCCTCGCACTTATTTTCTGTTTTCGATAATATGTCCATTGCCTCTCACACAGGTGTTTCGCAGGTGTTTCACGGGTGTTTCGCAGGTGTTTCACGGGTGTTTCACGGGTGTTTCGCGAGTGTTTTCACGGGTGTTTTCACGGGTGTTTTCACGGGTGTTTTCACGGGTGTTTTCACGGGTGTTTCACGGGTATTCATTTGGGCACAAGAACCCTTCACCGAGACCATTCACCGAGACCATTCACCGAGACCATTCACCAAAACCATTCACACAAACCATTCACCGAGACCATTCACGCAAACCATTCACCGAGTCCCTAGATCAAACCAAAACCTTTCACCCAAAACCTTTCACCCAAAACCTTTCACCCAAAACCTTTCACCCAAAACCTTTCACAAAAACCCTTGCACAAGCTTACCATTACGCCACTCATTTCTCAATACCCCACTCATTTCCCGTTTTCGATACTTTCACGCATTCTCACACAGTATCCTCACTATAATCCCTCACTAAACCTCGGATCAGACCCCTTTATTCAAACCTCGGGTTAAGGGTGCCTCAAGGCTTGGGTTCGCGGGTGCTTTGCCGCGAACCCCCTTGCAACAAAACCTTGCACACAAAACCTTGCAACAAAACCTTGCACACAAACCTTGCAACAAACCATGCAACAAACCTTTCACACAAACCTTGCACACAAACCTTGCAACAAAACCTTGCAACAAAACCTTGCAACAAAACCTTGCAACAAAACCTTGCAACAAAACCTTGCAACAAAACCTTGCAACAAAACCTTGCAACAAAACCTTTCACACAACCATGCAACAAAGACCCTTTCAACAAAACCTTTCACACAACCATGCAACAAAGACCCTTTCAACAAAACCTTTCACACAACCATGCAACAAAACCTTGCAACAAAACCTTTCACACAACCATGCAACAAAGACCCTTGCAACAAAACCTTTCACACAACCATGCAACAAACCCTTTCACAAAAGACCTGGCACAAAGACCCTTTCACATACCGTGGAACAAACCCTTTCCCAAAAGACACAAGCAAGAACTATTCGCTACTCTTACTCCTTCTCTTACTTCTACTCTTACTCTTACTCTTACTTCTACTTCTACTTCTACTTCTACGCTTCTTCTTACTCTTACTCTTGCCCTTACTCTTGCCCTTACTCTTGCTGAACGCGTAATACAACCCGGCCGCCCCAAGACCAACCGCAGCAGACGCAAGTCCATACTCTTTCATTCCCCATTGTTTCTCTTTAAACACAGGAACCATATTTACAAATTTTTGAGCGTCTTCTTCAATCTTCTTTCCAATTATTTCTAACAATTGGGGGTTATTAACATCATCATCTTTTTCAAATTTATTCATGTCCACCCAGTTGACATGCCATTCTTTTTGCCCCTCTTTGTAAACACCTAACCCGAACCCATGTGGAGTTTTACCCTTCACAAATCCATAATACTCTTTTAATGGCGAACCACTGTTTTCGTGGTATTCAATTTTTCCTAATCCTTCGAGTTCACTATTTATGAAACTTCCCGTGTAGGTACAATAGTTGGGATATGTCATTGTCCCAAAACCGTATGGCTTATCATCATTTGCATGTCCCACATAGTTGACACCATTGTCTAGATTGATTTTAGTTACATTTGTTTTGTCGTACTCCTTTGGCGTGGCTCTATCGATCGCCTCGGCGTATGCCTTAACGGTTTTTGCCTTAACGGTTTTTGCCGTTTCGGCTGCATCTTTTGCCTTTTCGGCTGCATCTTTTGCCGTTTCGGGTTTTGCCTTTTCGGCTGCATCTTTTGCCTTTTCGGCTGCATCTTTTGCCTTTTCGGCTGCATCTTTTGCCTTTTCGGCTGCCTCTTTTGCGTTCGTTTTAACTTCATTTATTTTGGTCTCATTCATAATTTCTTTTATCGCGTTGTCTATCATTGTTTCCATTTCATCATTTTGTACCGCGTCTGTCGGTACTGCGTCTCCCTTAAAATTATCGCTCCATTTTTTTGATCCATCAGACTTTTTGATGTAAACACCCATACCTTTTGGTTGGCCACTGACACAGAACCCTTTATAAACATCGCCGGTTGTATAAGTTCGTATTCCGAATCCAAGAGTATCGTTGAATGTAATTGCAAACCAGCCGTCGAACGTACTTTTATCTTCAAATACAACATGAGTAAGACCAGAAAAAATGTCTTTGAATTCGCCAGTATACTGGTTACCGCCTATTAGGGCTGTGCCATATCCAAATCGGCATATTAACACTTTCGTTCCATTTTTGTACGAAAGAATGTTTCCTTCATATTTGTGCTTGCTGTCATATTCCATAACAACACTCCCATTCGGTTCTCCATTATTGAATTCGCCTGTATACGTTGTTATATCTGTGGTTATGTTTTCCTGCTTGAAGAGTCCTAACATCCGTTGTTTCTGTTCCTTTGATTTCGTTTTATAGGTGTATTTACCAACTCCTTTCGCAACGCCATTAACAAAGGTACCCTCATAATTGCTGCCGTCTTTTAATTCCATTCGCCCAAATCCATGCGGCAACCCCTTTTCATTTTTTTCGCCTTCATATGTTGTCTGATTTGTAGTTTGTATAGTTCCTTTTTCGGCAGTTACTTGTGTATATTTCATTTTGTTGAAAGATTCAATATCGTTTTTTACTTTTTGTAATTTGATATTAAAATTTTCTTCATTTTTCTTTTTTTCTTCATTTTTCTTTTTTTTTTCGGCATCTTCTTCTTCATTTTTCTTTTTTTCTTCTACTTCTTTTATTTTTTTGAAAACAACTTTAAAGTACCCTTTATCTTCTGTACCTATCTCATATTTTAGTTTGAGATTTCCATTATCAGGAATGAATTTATAAAATCCAGTTTTATATGATGTGGTTGTTTCAAGTACCAGAATGTTTTCATTATTTACGTAACAAACTTTTAAGACTTGATTATTAGGTAATTCAATGATGCCGTAACCATATGCATTCTGTCCTTTAAGCGTACCATGAAATGTAACAGATTTTGATAACGTTGCACTTCCAAGATTTGTCATAACAACATTTGTTGGCGTAGCATCTGCGGCCAATTTCGCCATGTACGCTCTTTTAAAAGACTCTGGTTGGTTGAAGTTGGTATCACGTATTTTTTCTTCTGCATCGGTGTATTCTTTTTTACCTAAGTTCATTGTGTTTGTAAATATATCTTGTATAGATTGACAATTGCCAAATGGAGAGAATCCATGTTTTGGATATATGCAATCAAATTCATAATTATGAGTGTTTGATTCATCGATAATATCTTTTTCAAATTTGTCGCTATAATAATATTTCCATATATTATAAGATCCATTATATACATATTTTTCTCGCACACCTTTGCCATTCAACATTCCTTTTTCAAAATTACCCGAATCATCACTTGTAATTTTCCACTCTTTACGATCTTTTTTAAAATTACCCTCTCCAACAGTATGCACTCCGCTTCCATCTAACAACATAAAATCAAATACAGATTTCCCTGATAGCGTCCCTTGAAACCGGTAATAGTAAAAACCCGTTTTTACTATAAACTGACGTTTCATTTCACTAATTCCTAAAAGAGTTAAACCGCCGTTTGTAAACATACCAGTGTATGTTGTTCCATTATATATTGCGGTATTGTCTGCATAATTAATTCTTTTTACGCCCAAACCGCCCGGTTTAAAGTTTTCTAGTTCGCCTGTATACGTATCATGACTTTTGGGATTGGTAATTATTCCATATCCTTTGCCTCCTTTTTCAAATTGGCCTTGGCACACATATTTGTTGTCTTTATAATAGTAGATTCCATAACCGGCCGGTTCAAGCGATTGTTTGTCTATTTGTCCGGCATATAAACCGCCGTCGTCTTTATATTTAATTGTTCCCAATCCTGGCTTATTACTATCATCGGGGTTTTTATATAATATGTATTCATTTTCATCTCTAATGAAGTAAATTTCCTCTTCATTCTCTCCCATTCCTTTGTATTTGATATATATATATTGTATATATTGTTGTCGCATTTGCGCTTTTTATACGGCGGATCGAAAACCACTTTCTCTTATAATTATCCAACCGTTCCTTCAATTATATTTCCTCCTCCTCCTTCCTGATCGTTTTCTCCTTCCGGATTCGTATCCTTCTCTCACACTAATTGGCACAGGGATTTCTGTTTTAAAGTTTGTGTAAATGCGCGCAGCATAGTCGGAAAATCCCCCTAATGTGTTTGTAGCACCAATATTACCAACCAGACTCGCCATATTAAATATAGTAAACAAGCTCATTCCGGTCATAATAGCTCGCGTAGACGCCAGCAACAAATTTGGTTCACTTGCTTCGTATGGCACACCAAGTCCAAACATATTCATTACGAAATTTGTTGTTTTATAATCATCCCCAAGCAAATAAGAACCCTTATTTTGGTTCCAGTTTTCAATTGCATCTGTCGCCACATCCCTATTGAAATATGCTGTAAGACTGGTGAGACCTATAATAACAGTGTTGAAGGTCAAATATGATTTAATTGTACTGGCCACCCCGACACAAGCAGTACCGATGGCAGCGAGAGTAATGGCACCGCCTTTCAAGTCTTTAACCCGGCATAGATCATTCAATTTTGTCAATTTTTTCAGATTTCCATAATATTCATCGATTAACCCAATTTCCCTCAAATTATCGTCAAATTGTTCTTGAGTTATTGGAGGAACACTTCGATTTGTTGTTGCGAGTGTAGCCTTTTGCGTTTTTCTGTTAGAAGCCTTTGCTTGAGCCTTTGCTTGAGCATTTGCAAGTTTAATGGTTTTTTTCAATTCCGCCGCTTGTTTTCTCTCGGCAGTTTTCGCTTCTCTCGCTGCCTTTTCCGCTTCTCTCGCTGCCTTTGCAGAAGCACTTTTCGCTTCTCTCGCTGCCTTTGCAGAAGCACTTTTCGCTTCTCTCGCTGCCTTTTCAGAAGCACTTTTCGCTTCTCTCGCTGCCTTTTCCGCTTCTCTCGATGCCTTTGCAGAAGCACTTTTCGCTTCTCTCGCTGCCTTTTCCGCTTCTCTCGATGCCTTTGCAGAAGCACTTTTCGCTTCTCTCGCTGCCTTTGCAGAAGCAGTTTTCGCTTCTCTAGCTGCCTTTTCCGCTTCTCTCGATGCCTTTGCAGAAGCAGTTTCGTCTTCGTCTTCGTCTTCATCTTCATCTTCATCTTCATCTTCGTCTTTGTCTTCGTCTTCGTCTTCATCTTCGTCTTCGTCTTCATCTTCATCTTCGTCTTCATATTCGTCATCATATTCGTCGTCGTCTTCGTCATCATATTCGTCGTCGTCTTCATATTCGTCATCATATTCGTCTTCCAAAAGACTAAACCCCCTATATTTTCCAGATTTGAATTTAAGATCTTCAATTTCGATTTGTCTCTTAGCATCTTTATTTACTTTCGCGGCATATTCTGGATCTTCAAAACAACGAAAGACCACATCCACTGCAGACGCAATCGTTTTTTTAAGCGCAACCGGAAAATAAATGTTCGAAATAGTCCCAGTAAGCACAGCTATATAATCGTGCTGCATCGTCATGGCACCAATAATAACTGTACCCGAATGTCTAAATATTTCACAAACAGAATTAGTAATCAATTTATTTATAGGATTATTATCCGACCATAACCCCGCAAAAAAATTTTTCAGTCTCCCAACGACGTTGCCTGATGAAAATGTCGTCGGCCAACATTTCCCGTTCGCAATTTTTTCAAAGCCCCCGCTTAAATGTTTAAAACCGCGAAAAAACATGTGATACGAAAAGAATGACATAAAACTGGCCCAAATTAAAAAAGACAGCTGATGTTTCATTTCGTTTTTTATTTCTTCTTTGGTTTTTTTGCCTTTTCGGTTTTTATTTTTCTCATGATAATATTTGACGTTATTTACATATTCTTTATTTAATTGAAGTAAATCATTCATCAATTTTTCATTCATGTTTATTTATATAATTAATAAATATAATATATATATATTATTTATTATTCAAGTTTGCGCTTTTGTCGTAATAAACTAATAATGCCAGCAACGTTATCGTTATAAACCTTCAATTGGTTCATTAGTTCGGCTTCAAAGGCGAAATCATTGTTTGTTGCCGGGGTTTTATTACATTCAATAATGGAATCGCCACGAAGTGAATGATTATCAAATGAATCGTCGAGTGGTTCATCGTCTTCCACAAGTGATTTCATCAAGGAGTCGTCGAGTGGTTCATCGTCTTCCACAAGTAAATGATTATCAAATAAGTCGCTGAACATACCGTCTTCCACAACGGGCGTATAAACTAAAGAATCGAATGGAGATGGAGGAGGCGCGGATACAAAATCTTCTTGCTCTTGCTCTTGCTCTTGCTCTTGCTCTTGCTCTTGCTCTTGCTCTTGCTCTTGCTCTTGCTCGAATTCAAAATGAGATAATATATCATCCTCGTTATTATCGTATTGTGGATTGCACTTAAACGTGGTTCGAACATGTTCATCAATCTCTTTTGACGACTTATTTAAACAAAACCTTTCGGCAATCGTGCCAGTCGTTCTCAACGTCCAATAAGCAAATTGAATGTGCCCAATATATTGGAAACCTACAGAAATCTTTCCATGAATAACTGGTCGCGCCCGTTCATAAACATGCATAACCTGAATGTAATCGTCAATGTCCGGAACATAAGTCTCCCCCATTCCAAGAGAGATTTCGCGCAAGCGGCACACAATTTTCGCCAAATGCTTTTTGCTCAAAATGTCTCGTACGACTTCATCAGTCAAGTCATGTTTATCATCGAAATTCAACAAATAGTAGATGGCGACGTGCAAATACTCGAGAGTTTCTGGTGAAATGTCGCAAAACAAGGGTTCGTAAGTGTGAAAATCGATGTTTGTCTTTGGCTTTTTTGAAGGTGCAAAGTCGGTAGGTCGTTCCTTTTGAGGTCGTTCCTTCACGGGTCGTTCCTTCACGGGTCGTTCCTTCACGGGTCGTTCCTTTTGAGGTCGTTCCTTTTGAGGTCGTTCCTTTTGAGGTCGTTCCTTTTGAGGTCGTTCCTTTTGAGGTCGTTCCTTTTGAGGTCGTTCCTTTTGAGGTCGTTCCTTCACGGGTCGTTCCTTAGCCCGTTCCTTTCGTCGTTCCTTAGCCCGTTCCTTTCGTCGTTCCTTAGCCCGTTCCTTCGCCTCCTCTTTAGCATTATCGCTTTCGGCTTTAGCAGCGGCTTTAGCTAACTCTTTCGCAATCTTGGCCTCCTCCTTGGCAGTATCACTTTCGGCTTTAGCAGCGGCTTTAGCTAACTCTTTCGCAATCTTAGCCTCCTCCTTTGCAATAGCTCGTTGATCCTTCTCTCGTTGATCATTCTCTCGTTGATCCTTCCCTCGTTGATCGGACATGAATCGTTTTTCAATTCTTTCCCGCTCTTGTTGAATAAATATCGTTTTAAATGAGACAGCTCTGTCTGATCCGCTATCCAACTCTTCGCGTGCCTCTTGAAACGAAAGGCCGGTTTCTTTAACGAAGCGATGAACTAATTCTGTCATATTAAAAAAAAAAATCAAAAAATTGCAAAGTCATTCAGAAAAAAAATTTTTTATGCGATTGCAAAATAATTTACATTAAATTTATGATGTTACACATTTTTGAGTACACTTTTCTAACAGCAAAAAAAAAGTGCATCACTTAGTTCTCAAATTTTTACAAATGAATTCGTAAATGAACAAATCATTGACTCTATTTGATATGTCGCTCTTCCCATCCTTTTTACTATCAAATTGTGCACAATACAAATTTCGTCGCTTTTTGATTTTATCAAATTTTTCGAGCAAATATGTTAACATTATTTTTTTTTTATTTAAATGCGAGTTTTATGTTTAAATCACTTTGTTTATAAATTGTTCAAGTCGAGGAGCAAACCTTTTGCAGAGGTCGCTTTCGCAGAGGTCGCTTTCACAGAAGGAACATTCGCAGAGGTCGCTTTTGGCAAAGAGTCTTTTACAGAAGGAACTTTTACAGAGGTCGCTTTTACAGAAGGAACTTTTACTGACGTCGTCTTAACTAACATTTCCTTCCTGTACAAAAACAGATCCACCATCTCCTTCTCCAAAAACGGCACCTCAATCAACTGATAGTCCGCATTATTCGGATGCAGACACACCAAACAAAGCCCCACCACCTTCTTCCCATACTTCTCCTCAATGATCGCCTTATAAGTGTTCAGCTGCAACGCATAGTGCCAGAAGTTCGTGTCCTCCAAATGCCGAATGCACGCCGTCAGCGCCTTGCCCCCATAAGCATTCACCTTCAAAATCTCCTTGCACCGCTTCCAGTCATAGATCAGCAACGTCCCGTCATCATTCTCGTAGACCATGTCCACCGACCCCGCGATCTTCAGTTCCTCGTGGTAAATCGTCCACTCCGTCCGATACGCATGCAAGTGCGGATTCTCGCGCAAAAAGTTCTGAAAGTAGCGGTACTCGACGCTGTCGTTCTTGACCTCCATCTGATTGTAGTAGCACTCAATGTCGTAGTGCATGTTGGTGCCCGAAGAGGCCGCGCCGTCGCGGTTCGCGTTCCACATGTCCAAGATTTGCCCCGCCGTCATCTGATAGTATTTGTACTCGGGGTCGTCCTTGTGCTTCCGACTGCTCAAAATCTGCTTGATGATCTTGTCCGCGTCGAACTTGGGAAAGTGGTGGTGGTTCCACGTGGTGACCGACGTATACGTGGAGTCGCCGTGGACCGTGTAGACGTGTGTCGACTCTTCGAATTGAATAAAGGCATCGCGATAATGGGCGTTTTTCTTTGCTAGATAGTCGAGGGACATTTGATTTATGATAAGGGGAACCTCTTACGCCCTTTAACCCCTCCCTTATTTTTTAATTGTAATCCAGAAAGGGAGGGGTTAAAGGGGCGTAAGAGGTTCTCCTTATCATAAATTAAAGATGTTTCGTATACAATATAATATATCATAAATGGGCCGCACTAAACTATCCGAAAAATACCACGACGAGCGCGAAGAAATATGTAAAAAATTATTAGAAATCGTTGGAACGGAGTTTTATTTGTATGATCTCGACAACGATCCGGAAAAGCAAGCCGCCATACTCGCCCTCAAGGACGACATCCAAAAGTGTTTCGCCGTCAGTTCAATGTCCACTTTTAAACCTTCGCTCACCGATGTAAAAAAAGACTACCTTAATATTGTGAGAACTATTTTGCGCCAACAGGGTTACAGCGTTATTGGCCGGGGCACTTCATTGAGATCCGGAGAAGAAATTAAAAGAACCCAAAAGTATACAATATTTAGGCAATAATTTCGCGTTTTTATCATAAATTTATTATCTTTCATAAAAATATATATTCTTAAAGCAAAACAATGCCAACAAAAACAACTTTTACTTTTACAGAAAAACCTTGCCTCAGAGCTCTCCACTTTCTGAAACACATTTCTTTCAACAAATTCAAAACGATTTCTGCAAAAAAATGTAAAAACGAAGAAGACCGCTTCCAATGTTTCAATAAAATGAAGCACTACGTTAAAACCGCTCTTGATAATAGGGGGCTCATCCTTTGCAACTACGAATACTCCCCAAACACTCCCAAAACCTTGGGAGGAAGACTCTTTTCCTTAAACAGCATACAACTCGTTGCCTGCGAAATCAGAGGTCTCTTGTTTAAGCACGCGACTGACATCGATATCTCGAATTGTCATCCATGCCTGCTCTTGTACTTGTGCAAAAAAAATAATATTCCTTGTACCTATTTACAAGAATATGTTGAAAATCGCGACTCGGTTCTTTCACAAATCTCACCAGACAGAGGCGAAGCAAAACATATCATTCTATGTGCAATCAATGACTCCGATAAGAGCTATAAAGTCAACAACAACACATTCTTCCGAGCATTTGATAATGAAATGAAAAATACTCAACAAATTATCACTGCTTTCCCTGAATACAAGCCTTACCGCGATGCTGTTCCAGATGACAAGATATATAATGTTGTCGGCTCTGCAATTAACCGAATTTTATGCGGTTTTGAAAATGAAATTTTACAGCATTGCATTGAAATGATCCAAGAGACGACCAAGTTTGAAATAAGCACCCTCATGTTCGACGGTTTAATGCTCGATGGTAATCACTACAATAACCCTCAGTTGTTAAGTGACTTGGAGATTTATATCGAGTCACTCTACCCCGGACTAAATCTCAAGTTCACCTTCAAGAAACATGACGACTCGATAATTATCCCCGATGACTTTGACTATAACGATCTTATCGCAGCATCTCTCACCCCTGATCAAAAAGAGATGATGGACCAACAAAATCACCAAACTTCCGCGACCGTTATTGTTGAACTAATTGGCGATATTTATGTTTGTGTTGACAAGCGAAATGACACTTGGTTTTATTACAATGAGCAAATTTCTCTATGGCAAAACGAATGTCCAAAACATATCATTTACGACCGATTAAATGAAGTCATCTTGACAGCAATTAATCAAACTAATCTACGTTCTAAATCTTTAATAACAGTCGACGAAACCTGCGAAGAAGTTAGAAAATTAAAAAAACAAATCGAAAATTACGAGAAGTTTAAAAAACAAATCGGCTACTCAACATTTCTCAACAGTGTTTACAGTCTTGTGAAAGACCGTTTGCACACCGAGCGGTTTACTGATAGCCTCAATAGAGAGCTGTTTGTTTTGCCTTTGAAAAATAATCTTGTAATCGACTTGAGAACAAACAATATTTATCCGCGAGAAAGACGGCACAACTTCTCTATTATATGTCCGGTTGTTTACGATGAAACCAATATTGATTTTGGTTTCAAATATTTTGAGTCACTCTTTCCAGATAGTTTTACACGCCAATGTGTGCTCGATGCTATCAAGTCATCCATGACTGGTGTGCCTCTTCGCAATATTTTTTTTTGGATAGGTTCCGGTCGCAATGGAAAGTCTCTTTTGTTGAATGTAGTTCGAACTATTTTATCCCATTTTTGTGGGGTTGTTCCGAAAAATATTGTGATCAACTCAAAATCAGCCTCTAACATTACCAGTGAACTTGAATCATTATCAACGGTAAGGTTTGGAGAGATTAGTGAGCTTGCAGATACTGATACATTGAATCAAACGCGTGTGAAAGAATTCACAGGCGATGGTGTTATAAATTTCCGTGGTTTATTTCAAAAAGAGAAAACTATCGATGTTACCGCTTCTATTCATATTGCAACCAATAATATCCCTCATATCGACTGCTCTGATCCTGCTATGCTTACGCGTATTATTCCGTTTCCATTCAAAGCGGTTTTTGAAGTTGACCGCGATTATGCAGAGTTGGTTATGAGTAATATCGATTCTATTTTTTCTTATATTATTCAAGCTGGCCAAATTAAAAAATCTTTTGTAATTGACGCTATGAGCGAAGAAATTCAAGATTGCCGCAGAGAGAAAATTATTGGCTCGGACTCGTTTGTTTCATTTGTTCATGAACACCTTAAAAGAGATGCTAATGAGAGAGTTGCTGTTTCGTTTTTTATTGAAAGTTACAAAGCTCATCACTTGGCAATCACTGAGGAAACCTGCTTCCTTTCTGATAGAAAAATTATGGGTTTGTTACGTAAACTTGGTTTCGAAATTTTCAGATCGGATAATGTTCAGTACATTTTAAAATCAGTTTTAATCACTTAATCACTTCAATCACTTAAAAACACGCAATGTCCCACAAACCGTTTTTTTTAGAAAAAAATAAATAAAAAAATTATTTATTTTTTTTGTTTTTTTCTTCAATAATTGGCAATAAAGGTCGTTTTCATGTGATTAAGTGATTTTTTTCTATTCTTTTTTAATAAAACAAATATTACAACACCATAATAAGTGTCAAACTATTAAAGTATAAAAAATCACAAACAATCACAAACAATCACAAACAATCACAAACAATCACTTGCGATGGGTGAAATGGGAGGTCCACTTTTTTGGGGGTCTCCCCTATTTTACAAAGCCGTCAAAGCACAGCCGGACAACGCACCGTCTTTAATGAGCCGCGCCTTCTTGGTCTTATTTACAAAGGCATAGAAGAAGCTGTCGTCGGTCAAAATGCGCTTTCTGTTTTTGGTGAATATTTTGCGCTGATTTTTAAATAATTTTACAAAATTTTTTGCATCACACTTTGGATCCTTTTTGCAAATATTATCCTTAACGAATGTCTCGGCATCAAAGCCCTCTTCTTGGAAGAGAGTCCCTTTGCAGCCGGGATTACAATATGCGTTTGTAAATTGTTTGACCAGACGTGCATTGTCCTTCTTTGTGTTTTTTATTTTTATTTTTTTTAATTGTTTTTCTAAATCAGCCTTTTTTTTCCCTTGACCGAGTTCTTCTTTAACCCGTCTTTTGTACATTCTGTCAATTATTTTTTTGGTAAACTTATTTTGGTTGGCAATAAGTTTTGGTACAAGTTTCGTTTTACACTTTTCCATTTTATGTTTATAATTAAGAGTTAGAAAATAAGGAGAACGTAGTATTCACCCCTTAAACCCCTCCTTCTCTGAGGGTGCTGGATACAAGACCCCCTCAAAACAAACATATATACAAGACCCCACAAAACAAAAAAACAAATATACAAGACCCCACAAAACAAAAAAACAAATATACAAGGCCCCACAAACAAAAAAGAGGAGGGATCATAAGGGAACCTAAGGTTCCCTTACACGAACTCGTACTCAATAATATTCTTGACATTTTGCTTGAGTTTATTGAAGAGGAACGATTTAAATTTCTGGTACTTGGCCTCGTCGCTGATATAGGTGCCGAGAATCCTCTTCATAAAGTCCATCTTTTGCAGCTTCATGTCCTCGGTCTCGACCATGAACTCGAGGCGTTTTTGTTCCCATCGGCTATAGGTGCCCAAGAAGCGGTTCGACAACAGATCAAACAAATTATTGATGTCGCTGAGGGGCATCTCGGACCACTGCTGGCGGTCATAGACGTACAACGTGTGCGGCTTGTGAGAGAAGGCGCAGATGGGGAAATTGTCCTTGCTGCAGTCGATCAAGTCGGTAACAAGCGCGACAACCCCGTCGACGATGGTCCCGGCAAAAACGGCCTCCAAATGTTTTTGCTGAATGTCCTTAAGCGGCCCTCCAACCATGGAGGAGAAATCCGTCACGAGGATGGGGTAACGCATTTTCAAGTAGTCGATGATGTCGATTTTCCGGCGCTCTCTCTGGACGAATTTGTGTAGTTCTTTGTTTTCGGCCTCTAAATGTTGGATGCGGAACATGCAGTTTTTAAGTGTCTCGTAGAGCATGCGAGTGTTGGGGATGGGGTCGTTGATGAAGGAGGCCTTGTTGTTGATTTCGACAGCGCGTCCTCTTATAAATTCGCAGCAGACGATGTGTTCATCGAATTGTTTTTTGTTTTTAAATTTGGTGAAACACCGTTCACAGTCGAAGAGACTCATTGTGTTTTTTCTTTTTTTCTTTTATGACTAGAATTTAAATGCCATTGGTATTTAGTAAAACGAAGCAAGGGATTGTGAAGGTCCCTTTGGTCCCTTCGGTCCCTTCAGTACAATTATATCGAAGCATGTTTTCGACATCTTTAAAAAAAAAGCAATGTAAAAAATGTGGGTAAAAAGTATATGTTTGATAATTTCGCCAGATTTTTTTCAAACGGTAGAAACAAGGAACGAGTAGTGGCAATTCTTGCGATAAGTATAGGGATTTTTTTGTTAAATCAAGCCGGGCTCTATGGAGAAGAAGTTTGGACGAAACGAAGTGAACCAAGAGAGAAAGAGAGGGAGACCAAAGAGACCAAAGAGACCAAAGAGAAAGAGAAACAAAAATGAAAAAAAAAGGAAACAAAAGAGAAACAAAAATGAAAAAAAAAGGAAACAAAAGAGAAACAAAAATGAAACAAAAATGAAACAAAAATGAAACAAAAATGAAACAAAAATGAAACAAAAATGAAACAAAAATGAAACAAAAATGAAACAAAAATGAAACAAAAATGAAACAAAAATGAAACA
>Ga0315909_10004478_pt1 | contig 16480 bp, 15 predicted proteins | sample LakEriMetagenome_11_FD_203527 | JGI IMG/M metagenome (GOLD analysis project Ga0315909, IMG submission 203527) | Freshwater fungal communities from buoy surface, Lake Erie, Ohio, United States - Buoy 2 MA125 | ecosystem: Environmental > Aquatic > Freshwater > Lake | place: USA: Lake Erie, Ohio...
TAGAATCAGCAGAACAAACTTTAACTTCTACAAGAACAGAATTGGATCAAGCAGTGAGAATATTAACAGGCGAAGAAATTGCAGCAACAGAACCAGTGGGCACATTGGATGAACCATTGGATACCGCAGGTGATGAATTAGATTCCTTAGAAGCACCAGCTTCAGATGAATTTGCAGCAACAGATGCTAACGCAGGTGGCACAGAACCAGAAGGCAGACAGAAGAGAGAAAGCCGAGAAGTGTTTGAAGCTAGCAACAGAATCTATTCAAGACTAGCTGGGAAGTAATCCCATGCGTTTCTCAGAGTTTCTCAACAACACTAATAATGAATTAGAATCAGTGATTGTTAATACTCTACAAAATCTTAGAGGCGATGCTGATGAGCAAGGACAAACAGCAGAAATTAGCTTTGATGCTCTACAACAAATAATTAAAAATACAGGTTACGCTACTTTCAACTACAATCTATTTAAAAGTATCTATGACAAAGGCACTGCTCTAAAGAATGTTGTAGATGATTTTAATCAAGAAAAAATTGTTCTTAAAACAGAGAAACAGGCAGAAAAAGATCCTGCAATGAATAAGGACAATATTGGCAGCACTGATACTGTAAAGAAGATGGCCAAAGCAGCCATGAAAAGAAGAAGTTAAACTTTATCTAACCACTCAGCAATCGTAGGGAATGTTTTTTTATAATCAGTACCTCTTCTACGATCTAATTCTGTTAGATAAATTTTGAATTGTTTTTGTCTAAATAAATCAGGTTCTCTGTTTTCAAATTCATTGATTATACCATTCATATAATTTTTATAATTTACTTTTACAGAATCAGAATATCCGTGGCTATTAACATCAAAAAGATCCACAGCTTCTTTCAAACCAATGTCATTGATTTTTCTACCAAATATTCCTGGATAAAGATAAGGCCTAGGACCAAAATTGTGGGTACTGGCTTTCATCATAGACCAGTATACCGGTCTAATTTTTGACCATTGATTTATATTTTTTACAAGTTCTGGCATACCAGGTACAGCAGTTGCAGTTAATGCAGAATTAATATTTTGTAGAGTATTGGATTCATTTAATATATATTCAAAGTTTTTTTGAAATAATTTTAAATCTAATCCATTCCTAACATATTCTGCTTCAGCACCCCACGAATCAAGAGATCCCACAATCTGTAATTTGTCTAATCTTTTTTCTTGTACAAGACGATCTAAACGACTTATCCAGTTCTTAATTCTCTCATGATCTATAGTAAGATTGCTAAAGAAACACAAAGTTAAGTTTGGTAGTTCTTTAGTCTCCAACAATGCAATCATTCTTTCTGTTTCTTTTTGAAGGAAAGGTTCTCCTCCTAAAATAATTAATTTGTGTAAATGATGTATATTTTTTTTAAACCACAGAAATAATTTCTCTGTAGCTTCTTCAATACGTGTAAAATTTGCAAACTCTTTGTTCCATTTTGCATCCATGACTACACCTTCTGTATTAAATGGTCCAAATCGTTTTTCCTCTTGATGTATTTTTGAACTAAAAATTTGACTACAATATATACATTTTAAATTACAAGTATTTCCCCAGTATACTTCTAATATTCGAGGAGTAAGTTCAACTGCATCTAAATCGTGTTCTAATTCTGGTGGTGCAGTAGTACCTTCCATATTAAGATGTATAGTTCTATCACTTGCTCCTCCAGCTTGTTCTATATGTTTACAATGTTCGCATCCATTGCCAGGCCACTCTCCATTCAACATTTTTTTTCTTTCCTCAATCTTATTAGGTATATTGTGAAAACCTAATACTTCTCCGCTTAGATCTAAAGGTCCATAACCTGCTCTGTGACAACTAGCAGTATATCCGTCGGTGAGATAAACTGTAGAATGTGTCCATTTAAGTTGGCAAGCTATTCCTTTCTTTACAGGAAAAATTTTAGGTGGTTGTTGAGATATTCCCATTAGTTTACTCCGCAAGAATGATAACAAGCATTTAATCTTACATCGATATTGGTACCATTTATTCCTTGTTCTAATTTACGAAAAAAAGAACCTTTTAATATCTCATCTAATGTAGATCTGTTTAAATTTATTTTGTCATATTCTTCTACTAATTTTTGAGATTCATGGGTCTTAGGATCTCCTATCCAACAACAAGGAGTAACGTAACCCGAAGCTAACAGATAAATTTCATATCTATTGTTAGAACACGATACACAAGATATTTTTTTTGTTGCAAAATCATTTACTATTTCATTTGGAAGAATCTTTTTATTAACTTTTTCTACAACACCAGTAAATTTTTTTTCTATAAAAGGTTTTTCAATATAATAGTCATCCACTTGAAGTTTATCCACATCTCTAAATGTACCATCATAATCATAATCTTTCCATCTAGATGTAAAATCTAAATGAAAATGTTTAAATCCCATACTTTGTGCTAACTTTTTTGCTTCTGTAGATTGATGTTGATTATGTTTAAAAGAGAACATTCTCCATTTGGCTTTGCCTCCTGCTGCTATGAAAGCTCGAGCATTAGACATGAGTTTGTCCCATTTAACATTTCTTCTGTAGAGATGATTAGTATCCTCTAATCCATCTATATGAAAGAGAACTTCTACTCTTAACTTTGCTAATTCTGACCAAAACTCTGGAGTTCTAGCACCACCATTGGTAAAAAGTTCTAGCTGGCATGTACTATTATTTTGTCTAAGGTGTTCATATATTTCTAAACACTCTGGATTCATAGAACCATCTCCATATGTACCACAAGAATAAAAACGATTTAATCTTTTTATAATATTCAATCCAATTTTATCTTTTATTAAATCTAATGATGTGTGCGAATTATTGGTAACATCTTTTCTCAGCTCTAATTTAAAATTAAACCTAGAACACATAGGACACGCAGCATTACAGTAATTAGAAAGCTCTGCATTGATACTGTTAATATTATCGATTGTGATATATGACATTCTAATATATAATTATGCTAATGAAGTTTACCAACGATACTCTCCTGGCACAAGGTATTGCCTATGTAGCCCGATATCCTTATAATGAGTTGAATCGTACGTCACCAGAGGGTAAAAGACACTATACCACACCAGATGGTCGCACAGTGCCATCAGTGACCACAATACTGTCACAAACCAAAGACATGACTCATCTCAGTGCTTGGAAGAAACGAGTGGGAGAGCAAGAGGCACAGAGGATAGCTACCGAATCAGCGAACATAGGCACAGTGATGCATCGCAGTCTAGAAAAGCATGTCAAAGGAGAGGCAAGAGTGCCTGGCTCTAATCTCATACAACAACAGGCTCATGCCATGGCTAATGTGATCATAGAAAATGGTTTGAAAGACGTGTCAGAGGTGTGGGGATCAGAAATCAATCTTTATTATCCTGAATTATATGCAGGCACCACAGACTTAATAGGAATACACAAAGGTGCTCCTGCAATAATGGATTTTAAACAAGCTCGTAAATTGAAGAAAAAAGAGTGGGTGGAAGATTATTATCTACAATTGGTAGCCTATGCAGAAGCACATAATAAATTATTTGATACTCAGATACGACACGGTCGTATATTCATCTGTACACAGAACAACGAATTCCAAACATTTGACATAGACAATTACGATCACTGGGTAGGTCGATGGTACAGTCGAGTAGAGCAGTATTACAAAAGTATTTTATAGATATTGTTTTACTAAATTAGCCCAATCATTAACAGCAGCTACAGGTAAACTTTTATCATATCCTGGAACAAATTGATCAGCATAATCTTTATTCATATAATCTTTCATAGAATACCAAAATTCTTTAATCCAAATGTTTTTATTCAATTGGTTTATTAATTTTTTTAATTCTTCACAATTATGTCGAATACCTTGCGTTTTTATAGTTAAGTCATTAGAGTTCATAAATGCAGAACTGGCTATATGCATCAATGAAGCATCTGTAAGTTCAACGTCTAAAACTGATCGAAAATATAAAAGTTTTATTTTTTTGTTTTTACAATACTCTTGCAGGAAAATCATATAATTTAAAACATTTCGAAAACTAACAAAATCATTCTGTATATTGGTATAATAAAATTTTTTAAATTCATCTAGATTTTCAGCTGTCTGCTCATCAAATGCTCGGTGTGATGTAATAATCACCCGTGAACCATTGTTTCTATGCAGCATACCTCTACTCAATATAGTCCAGCCTATTATTAAAATATCGGGTGTTTTTTTATTAAGGTATTCTATGGTACTATAAAAGATGCGATCATTACTAGCACCACCCATAGCGATGTTGTCATTTGCCCCAATCTTTACACTCCATTTATCCTCATTTTTTTGGTGGAATTCGTGCGTAAAAGAATCACCGCTTACACATATAATCTTGCTCATAACATTATTTAATTTGCTATAAATACACTAAAAATAAAGAGGAACAAAAGTGCCCATAGTACAGATTTCAAGAATACAACACCGAAGAGGTAAAGCCACAGATCTACCGCAATTAGCAGCTGGAGAACTGGGTTGGGTTGTTGACGAACAAAAATTATACATAGGTAATGGCACAGTGGCAGATGGTGCTCCTGCAGTGGGCAACACAGAGATTCTAACATCAGGTTCTTCGGCTTTTTCTTCAGCTCTAAAATATGTTTACAAAGGCTATCTAGGAGATGCCACACCAATCGTAACCGGCGACGGCGTAGACATTTTAAGAACTCTACAACAGCGACTAGATGACTATGTTTCTGTCAAAGCATTTGGTGCTATAGGCGATGGTGCTACTGACGATACAACAGCTATACAAAGAGCCCTAGAAGAATTATATTCAGACATAGTGGATCAAGATGATACAAGATCATCAAGAATATTATTTTTTCCAGCAGGCACTTACAATATATCCGCATCTCTAAAAATACCTCCTTATGCTCGATTATCTGGAGAAGGTATTGACGGATCAGTGATATATCAATCAGGCGGCAACGGACCAGTAGCTGTAACTGAAGACAATGGAGGCAATGTGTTTGGCAACATAGGAGCTGCATCTGCCACAAGACCTACACAAATCTCTATAGAAGGAATTCAATTTTGGAATGGAGAAGCCTACGCAGGATTCAGTATAGACTGTGCAACCAATATAAGATTTGTAAACTGTGGATTCAAAGGAACTTATGCAGCCGGAGGAAATGATAATTCTAATAGTCGAGCTGTTACTGTGAGAAGTACAGCAGCATTGACTTGTAATAATATAATTTTTGATAGCTGTCAGTTCACTAAATTTTCTAGATTAGTAGATTTAAGTTATGATACAACTTCAATAAAATTTATTAATTGTGATTTTTCAGAAGCTGTGTATGGAGCCTACCTAGGTGAAAGCACCGATGGTTCAACTAATGGATTACAAAATGGTCCAAGCAATGTACAGTTTTTATACAGTACCTGGAGCAATATAGGTAGAAATGCAATCAAAGTTGTTGCAGGAGGAACCATAAGAAATATTGTTAGTGTGGGCAACTGGTTTGGCAGCGATATAGGAAATAATTTCAGTGATTATAACACTACCAATAATACATACTCAGAGATTAATTTTAGCACAGACGAATGTTCTAGCCAATTTGATTATTTTGCAAAAACTGATTTAAGATCATCATCTGTTACTCCAGCTACAAACGTTGACGGTATAGGTATAGTGGGCAGTCCAATTAAACAGATTACACTAGCAGACAACACAGGATCTGCCACAACCACAGGAATAAGAATTGCAGCTACTAATGGTTCTGCTCTATCAGTGAAATATAAAATTGAAAGAGGTTCTAATTTCCGAACAGGAACATTAACAGTGATTGGCCGAGAAGGAACCACGCCTACTTACAATGATGACTATGAAGAAACTGCTGACATAGGAGTAACTCTGTCTGTTACCACAGATGATCTTGATTCCACAGCAGGCAATGAAACATTTGTAGTAAAATATACCACAACTAGCACAGGCTCATCAGCTACAATGGATTATCAAAATACGATAATTGCATAACCACAGGTTGTTTACCTAAAAAAATTTACAAAAATATTTTTTTCTTACCAATAGACAACACCTTCTTTTGACTGTATAATCAAATAAAAAAATAAAGATAACACTTAAAGAATTTTTAGCTAAATATGCACAGTCAAACAAAAGTAAAATCAGAAACAAAAACAAAAACGAGTATGCCAGGCAACAGTTCCACTATCAGAGTTAAGAAAAGAGACGGTCGCCTAGAGCCATTGGACATTAACAAGATCCATTTCGTTGTGGAAGAAGCCTGTGAAGAATTACCAGGAGTATCAGCATCATTGATTGAGATGCATGCCAACATACAATTCTATGATGGTATGAGTTCTAAAGACATTCAACATATTCTTGTGAGATCTGCCAATGATCTAATCACTCTGGAAAATCCCAATTATCAGTATGCCGCAGCAAGATTGTTGAGTTATGACATTCGTAAAGAAGCTCACGGCCAGTATGAGTACATACCTCTATTAAAATTAATCATGAGAAACATTCGTCAAGGCGTGTATGACAAAGCTATTGTGGACAAATACAACATGACAGAAATTAAGAAACTCAATACCTGGATAAGAAGAGACAGAGACCTTAACTTTACCTATGCTGGATTGAGGCAGATAGTGGACAAGTATCTAGTGCAGGACAGGAGCTCTGGTCAGTTGTTCGAAACACCACAAGACATGTATATGATGATTGCCGCTACCCTGTTTGCGGATTACCCAAAAAACAAAAGGATGACTTATGTTAAAAAATATTATGATGCAATTTCAACACATAAAATCAATATTCCAACACCTGTTATGGCAGGCGTGCGAACTCCTATTCGTCAGTTTGCTAGTTGTGTGCTTGTTGACAGTGACGACACTCTTTCTTCTATTTTCAGCAGTGATATGGCTATTGGACTGTATGTGGCAAGGCGTGCGGGCATTGGTATCAACTCTGGCAGGATCCGCGGAATCAACTCAAAAATAAGAGGTGGCGAAGTTCAGCACACAGGAGTGATTCCGTTCCTTAAGAAATTTGAAAGCACAGTGAGATGTTGCACACAGAATGGAGTGAGAGGCGGCAATGCCACTGTACACTTCCCTATCTGGCACTCAGAGATTGAAGACATTCTAGTATTAAAAAATAACAAAGGCACCGAAGACAATCGAGTGCGAAGAATGGATTACTCTATACAGATCAGTAAATTGTTTTATGAGAGATTCATTCGAGAAGAAGATATCACTCTGTTCTCTCCACATGACGTGCCTGGATTGTATGATGCATTCGGCACAGATAGATTTGATGATCTATATCGAAAATATGAGGCAGATAAAGAGATTCCTAAGAAGACCATCCCAGCACAAGAATTGTTCTTTGATCTATTGAAAGAGCGAGCAGAGACAGGCAGAATCTACATAATGAATATCGATCACTGTAACTCACACTCTTCATTCAAAGACAAAGTTTATATGAGCAACCTGTGTCAAGAGATTACACTGCCTACCAAACCTATACAGCACATTGATGATGTGAATGGAGAGATTGCTCTGTGTATATTAAGTGCAATCAATGTCGGCTCTATCAATGATTTGAGCGAATTAGAATCTGTGTGTGATCTAGCAGTGAGAGCACTGGATGAAATTATAGATTATCAAGACTATCCGGTGAAAGCCGCAGAAGTTAGTACCAAAGCAAGACGTTCACTGGGCATAGGTTATATTGGCTTGGCACATTATCTTGCTAAACTAGACTTAAAATACAGCGATCCCAAAGCATGGGAAGCAGTGGATCGTCTAACAGAAGCATTCCAATACTATCTATTGCGAGCAAGTTGCTCTGTTGCAGAAGAAAAAGGCAAGTGTACTGCATTTGATAGAACGAAATATGCAGATGGACAGTTACCTATAGATCATTACAAGAGAGAAATTGATGAGATTGTTCCTCACAAAACCAGAATGGCCTGGGAATCTTTAAGAAAAGACATTGCTAAACACGGATTAAGACACTCCACACTGTCAGCACAGATGCCAAGTGAGAGTTCTTCTGTAGTTTCCAATGAGACCAATGGTATCGAGCCACCGCGAGCTATACTGTCTGTGAAGAAAAGCAAAAAAGGACCACTAAAACAAATAGTGCCAGGTTATCCTAAATTAAAAAATTCATACACTTTATTATGGGATATGAAGAGCAATGAAGGTTATATCAAAATTGTGGCTATGATGCAGAAGTATTTTGATCAAGCCATATCAGGCAACTGGAGTTATAATCCTCTTAACTATGAAAACAATGAAGTGCCTCTATCAGTAATGGCTACAGACATGTTGACTGCTTACAAATATGGGTGGAAAACATCTTATTATCAAAATACTTACGACTTTAAAGGAGAAGAAGAAGATCTACAACCATCAGGTATAGCACCCGTACATGCTAAAGATGATGGAGAAGATGTGGAATTATTAACAGATACTGACAAGGAAGATCCAGAAAATTGTGATGCTTGCACTATCTAAGTTGACAAAAATAAAACATAATATAAAATAAGTAAAACATATGACAAAAACAGTATTCAATAGAAATCAAGTGGATTGGAGTAAGGAACCCATGTTCTTTGGAGAAGATCAATCCATACAGAGATATGACGTTTTTAAATATCCACAGTTTGACAAGTTAAATCAAACCATGTTGGGTTACTTCTGGAGACCCGAAGAAGTATCACTGCAAAAAGATCGTTCAGACTATGCTAACTTTCGTCCAGAACAGAAACACATATTCACTTCAAATTTAAAATACCAAACTCTGTTGGATTCTGTGCAAGGCCGAGGACCATGTCTAAACTTCCTACCTTATTGTTCTAATCCAGAGTTGGAAGGTTGCATTGTGACTTGGGATTTCTTTGAAACCATACACAGCAGAGCCTACACACACATCATGAAGAACGTGTATGCTGATCCATCTGAAGTGTTTGATACTATATTGAATGACAAAGAAATTTTAAAAAGAGCAGTGTCAGTGACTGAGAACTATGATTCATTTGGAGAGCGAGCATTACAATACACAGTGAATGGCAAAGGTGATGTAGACGAGTTAAAGAGACAATTATATCTTGCTATGATCAATGTGAATCTATTAGAAGGTTTAAGATTCTATGTATCATTTGCCTGCACATTTGCATTTGGAGAATTGAAACTAATGGAAGGATCTGCCAAGATACTTTCTTTGATTGCTAGAGACGAAGCCACACATTTAAATCTAACCACTCATGTGATCAAAGCATGGCAAAAAGGTGATGACAAAGACATGCTGAGAGTGATGAAAGGACAGGATAAAAAAGTTATTGAGATGTTCCGTGCTTGTGTGGAAGAAGAAAAAGCCTGGGCCAAACATCTATTCAAAGATGGTTCCATTATAGGATTAAATGAAAAATTATTAGGACAGTATGTAGAATACACAGCAAACAAAAGATTGAAAGCCCTAGGATTTGATCCAGAGTTTGATATTCCTGGTAATCAAAATCCTCTACCATGGACACAGCACTGGTTAAGTTCCAAAGGCATGCAAGTAGCTCCTCAAGAAACGGAAATTGAATCTTATATAATTGGTGGAATCAAGCAAGATATTAAAAAAGACGAGTTCAAGAAGTTCAAGTTATAATAGCACATAATTTCATACCATAAATACTGGTATGCCAGCAGTAGCAAGAGTAGGAGATTTAGAAGCTAATCATTGTAGCCCACCTAAAAGAATGGGACACGTAAGATCAGTATTCGCTAATGGCAAACCACTGAGCTGTGCTGGACATCTAAACACGCCTCATAAAAAACCCTGCGGACCAAGATGTTGTGTGCACCAAGCACCATTAATAGGTGGATCACGATCAGTGTTTGCAGAAGGCATGAGATTGGGTAGAGTAGGAGATAAAACCTGTACTGTGGTTGTTCAAGGATCTCCCAACGTATTTTCAAATTAAAAAATGTCTGTACAACAAGGTTTAAAATCATTAGCAGAATCAAATCCTAACTTCGGCAACACAGGAGTAGAAGATGCTATTACAGAAGCTAATATAGGATTCATTACTAAAACAAAAACACTGCATTATCTTGTGGATGTGAACAGTACATTAACAGATACACAAAAAACTACAATAAGATCATCTTTAAATGTACAGCCTTATCTTAATGCTGGTAGATATCTACAGGATCTCAGCAATCATACTTCCGATATACTGAATGGATCTTTGGGAGAAGTAGAAGAAGGAGACCCTACTCCAACATTCTTAGAACATCTAGCAGCAGTGGATGGAATACAGAGTTCATACCTATCGTTATATGGTGTAGAGGCCAGCACAGTGAGCAAAGGAGTGGATGATTATTTTGGCACATTGAGAGAGATATTGAATGACAAACTCACAGAGATAAAACAAGCAGTTGAAAAAATAACCAATGCATCACTAGCCGCTGATACTGCTTTCCAAAATGCCACACAAGCATTGATTGATTTTGTAAATGCCTTAGGAGACAGTACCACTCTTGATACCAGCACATTAAACAGTCTATTAAGTTCTTATGAATCTGCAGCCAATAATTTTAATGGTATACTGTCAGGAGCAGCCTATGTGAATCAAAAAAACATACTGGTCAATAATAGAACCAGCATAGTGAATCAAATAACCACAGAGACTAATAATCTAGGCAGTATTAGAACTTATTCAGAATCTCTCGCTGATCTATTATCCTATCAAGGATTAGCAGGCAACAGTAAGATCAGAGATCTAATTGGCAAGTCAGCACAAACCACAGCATGGAAAGATTATTATGAGAATTATGAAACAAGATTTGCACAATTGAATGTCAAATACGAAAACACTGCGGGCGACAGTGAAAATGAAACCATAATAAACAATGAGTTATCACAGCGTGGACTGCCGGATGTTAAAGATTACACAGATCTAAGAGCGGTGGCAGAGAAAGCTTCTCGAGATGAAAGATTGTCTACAGTAAAATTTAATAGTAGAACCATAGCAGAAATAATCAAAGATTCCTGTGTGCAGTTAGGGATAGATATCAAAGGCCTAAATGTTTATGGCCAGAGTCAAAATTTATTGAACAATATGAACAGTTACGACAGAGAATCTATAAGAACTGAATTAAATCTACATCAAGAATCTAATACTCTATCATAGACAAATACCCAAATAGTGTTATAATAAGATAAATGCTCCCATCGTCTATCGGTTAGGACATATGGTTTTCATCCATAAAAGCGGAGTTCGATTCTCCGTGGGAGCACCACGAGCACCTGTAGCTCAACTGGATAGAGTGTCGGTCTTCGAAACCGAAGGTTATAAGTTCAAATCTTATCAGGTGCACCATATAAGTAGTAGAATGAAGTATCTATTCCTATTTCTATTATTAATTTCTTGCAGTGTGAAAGATTGCAGAGTTAATCCTAATGCTATTATAGAAACCAAAACAGAAACCAAAACAGATTCTAAAACAACAGATACAAAAACAGACTCAAAGAGTATTATAGACCAAGTTCGAGATCTTCGCGATAATCTAAAGCCTGGTGCACAGTTGCGGTGTGGTTTCTAACCGCAACTGCTCTTCTAAAATTATTGATATTGTACGTTTGCTCTTGCAGTAAAAATAAATTTATCTAAGTCGGCTTTATTAATACCAACTTTAGAATTTATTAAATTCTGTTGGTCCATTGCAGATATAAATCCATTGGTTAATGATTTTTCTAGAGCAAGAATCTGCTCCGCAGACATGTTTTTAACAAACACCATCATACCTAATTTATATTCGCTTAGAGCATTTTTCCCCGCAAATTCACTCAACGGTTTTTGCCCGTGTTTTGTTGAGCCTGTTGAATACAAACAATCTATAGTGCCTGCTGCTATCGCTGGCGCAGAATTTACAGCAGCAATATAACCCACATCTATATCTTTGTTTATTAGCCCCACAATTGTTTGTGCCGATCCTTCATAGCTAACATTTTTAAACTTGATATTTTTATTATTGTTATTCAAGTGATCAGTCATTGATTTGGTTGGATTAAATTTTGCATTGCCTATGGTGTAGGTCTTCCCAGATTCTAATGTAAAATCTTTTCTTACACACACATCGTAAGCAGCAAAAGTTACAGCAATTGGTTTTGCAGTTTCAAAATTTATAACACAATTTTGTTTTGTTGTTTCTGTGTGTTTGTACAGCGTGTCAGACCATATGATTGCAATAGGTTCTTTTGCGTTATCGAAAAGATCCACTGCTTCTCCGCATCCGCTGGATTGTCTTCCTACAAATTTTAAACCGTTGTTTTTCGTTAAATCACTGATAGTATTGATTACAACGCCAGGTGGTCCTTTTAGAGTTGTTGGACCTAATATCTCTATATTTTTTGCAAAAATCGTGGTAGTAAAAAATATTGATAATATTGTTGCTATTATTTTTTTCATTGTTTTTCCTTTAAAAATAGATTTGAATTACTTGTAATGCTGTAAATAAAATATCTTTCATTAACAACAATCCAATCACTATGGTTATTATACTTAAATTTAATCTATGTATCAACCAGCTGATTGGTACAAAGATTAATATATGGATTATTATGAATCCGAATGAATAATGATTCAAAAAATAAAACATACCAACACTTAATAATACTAAAGACAGAGTAAACCAACGTTGAGTAATTACTTTGCCTAGCTTATTATAAAAATTATGATTCACCATTACTGATAAAACATAATAGATCATACCCGACACAATCATAGCAAATAATAATTGCAGTTGTGTCGAAGACGAATTTATAAATTTTAAAGAAAAACCAAAAATATTAAGTTGTTGTAATAATAATATTTCTGTGGCTGTTATGGGCACACCAAACAGCAATAAAGGGAACCAGCTGAATATTATGGCGCTGTTGTTTGTGGTTTCGCTGGCTACAATTCTTGAAAATGAATCTCTACCTCTAAACTTTTCCCAAGCATAGCTAGCATAACTGCTGATGCTTGCTCCCAATTGAGGAATAAGTCCAAACACGGTTCCAATCATGCTGTATTTTAACATCATAGGAATTTTGTTCCTAACAGAGATATTTGATTTTTTAGAAGTGTTTGCTGTCTCTAGAACATCTGTTTTATTCCAAATCATTTGCATTGCAAAAATAATAATAAGCGCCAACATATTATTAAAATAATATATAGGCAATGTACCCTTTGAATTTGAGGCAATCTCCGGATAAAATACAAATATAGAACAACATAACAGTAAAAGAAAATTACCGATATAATTCTTATTAGCAGAAACAGAAAAAATTGTTAATAGTGAAAATAAAAACAATTTTAAGAGTATTGGCATGTACAATTGATTGAATATACCGGTGTACAATGCTAGCCATATGCTGAATGCAGCAACCAAAGTAGCAATTAAGCTGCCCAGTGTTGTAAGTAAAATTGCAAGATGTAGTTTCTCTGGAGTGTTAAAATTATTGACCTCCATAAGAACAGGATAGGAACTGGATTCGCCGGGAACTCGAAAATAAAGAGCACTCATACTACCAAAAAATTGTGTGCCTATGTTCATTACAATACCATAGATTAATAACATCAGCGGATCAACAGGTACAAAAGGAAGAAAAAGAATAAAACCTAAAAATATAGGTATGCCTGGCAGCAATCCTGCAAATATTCCTGAAATTATGCCTAGACTAATAGTAAAAAATAATTCCATTATATGATATAATCACGACTCATAGCATTTCTAAAACCATAATTGATTGTTGTTTTGTCATTATACCAAGAACGATAATGAGATTTATTACAAATAGAATTAATCATATCTCTGTGTATTTTAGCACCTTCATAATTACTATTGAAAAACCATTCGTCTCTATATCCCCAAATGTAAAAAGGACTTTTTATTTTTACAAAATTTTCCTTAAATTTAAAATTTCTAGGATAGATGATCTTATTAAACTCATTATCATTTTTATCTATTTCCCATCCGTATCCAGGAACAAAATTTTTTGCTCCGATTATTTTTGAAAAATCTTTTTCTGCTTGTTCTTTATATTCATTTTTTAATAAATGGCACTGTTTAATTAATATATCCACGCATTCTTTACTTGGAGCCCAATAAAAGAACTCGTATGTTCCTATGTTTCCGTTATCAAGCAATTGACGCATAGGGGTGATGATCATCTGTAGCAAATCATGAAAGTTAAATATCCATTGTTTATTATAATATCTCAACAATGGTTTATCCGCACCCAGGATCCAAGATATTTTCTTACCTTGATTTAAAAGTTTTTTCCAGTCATCTATGTATCTATGAGCCAAACCAAGTATTAATATGTTGACCGAGAAGAAAGCACTGAATATGTAAGGTAAATTGTTTTCGTATCCTAATTCTTTTACATATTCGTGCCATTTTAATATGTGTTCTCCATATTCAAATTTTCTAATTTTTAACTTGGGATATTGTTTTTTTAAATCATTTAATTTAGGCCACGTTTGTAAAGTTAACTCCTTGTGTTGAAGACTGATACTGTCAAATTTGCTATAAAAAACACATATCTCGTCAAGATGTATGTTATTATCTAAAAAAGCACGTAACATGTTAGCACTATCGTGTCCGCCGCTATAATAAAAAATTAAATAATCGTAATCTCGCCTTAATTGTTCTGCTCTCTTTTTATAAAGGTCATCAATAGACTGTTTTGGTTCAACGGTCCAGTCATATCTACTAAAAAATTCATCATTATAATTCCAATGCCATGCTTGTGGTTTATCATGATGAATATCCATGAGTTCGTACTTGCTATAGGTTTTTACATCACCTATTTGATAAAATCCATAACGATCACCAAATCTAGTCATTCTAAAATATATTTTTATTATTTGCTAATAATACAGAATGTATTATATACGATAGGCGTTACACAGCACAACTGTGGTAAAGACATTGACCTGTCAAGCGTCTATTTCTATTCGACGTCGCATGAAGCGGCGTTGCATGAATATTTATTTAATTTAGAATCAACGTTATTAATCGCGGTCCCACTGAATAGAACGGAAAGGCATTGGTTTACCATTTGCATCCACAATCAATTCACCATTGATTGCTGCTGACATATATGTGCCTTGTCCCACAGCTTTACCTACATATTTAGACGCTCTTACTTCTTGTCCTTTGTAGTAACGTTTTTTTTGTTCCTGTCTAATTCCAGGATTGTTTTTTGATACACCCATGATACTATAATTAGCAGAATTTGACAACAATGTCAATATATGTTTAAATAACCTTGTAAACGTTGAAGTGATTGTAATAATCATTTGGGACTCGGCTCGATGCCGACACCTCCACCAAAGTTATTATTGGTGGCTTATGTAATCCCTATCGGGGGTGAGATGTTTCGACCTGTGAGTAAAAGATCATGGAGTTTATCAGTTAGGTACCCTGTAAAGGTCCAATGTTATAAATGCTACTAAAAAAGCATTTGGATTCGCTGACTTAACAGTTGGTAGATCTAAAATGAGATTAGCTGCTTAATAACCAGCTACCTCGGGGCACGGGCAACGCCTGGCAACAGAAGTTGCCCATAGAAATTATGAACTATTACGTACTAGAAGGCGAACACACGGATCCGAATGATATCACCACAATCATACGATCCAAACAACAGATACACGGTCCTATGCCGAGAGGACAAGCCGACGCACTAGCTCGACAACTAATGATGCAGAACATTGATGATTATTATCATCGGTCTTGGGTAATAGATGAAGAAATTAAAAATAGTCTTTAATAACAATAATAAAAAGCAAGAACTTTTATACAATATAGTTCTTAATCCAGTATCTGAACGCTGGATTAAAAAAATTAAACATCTCAGTAAAATTAAACACAGTCCTGTAGAAACTACGGGCGCATTTTTTGCTCAAAGTATTGAACATATACACCGTGAATTTTGTGAGTTTGCTGGAATAAAATATAACTCTACAGATTATAATGAACAACAATCATTGAATCTATTACATGAATTATATGTGAGTAACCACGATAGGTTAAGCACCGTAAAGAATAATGACATTTTATACCAGTTTCATAATGCTATACACGAATTGGAAAAGAAAAATAGAAATGTAAGATTTTACATAGGTTGGGGAACCAGCGAAGGTCCGCTGGAAGAGCAGTTTAATTGTAATGAATTTTATACTAACACATTTATTAAAAATAATTTATATCTACCATGGACAGAATTAGGTAAAACACCACTGGATTATTACAATAACAATGAACCAGCAGAATTCAATAGATTCTGTGAGTTATCCAAACCGCATGTGACTCTTCGAGCAAAGTTTATGATTGCAATGAAAGATTTTGATCCTCCCGCATTATCCGAGGATTTTGAACAATGGTTCTCTCAATTTAAGACTCA
>Ga0315909_10004481_pt1 | contig 16473 bp, 12 predicted proteins | sample LakEriMetagenome_11_FD_203527 | JGI IMG/M metagenome (GOLD analysis project Ga0315909, IMG submission 203527) | Freshwater fungal communities from buoy surface, Lake Erie, Ohio, United States - Buoy 2 MA125 | ecosystem: Environmental > Aquatic > Freshwater > Lake | place: USA: Lake Erie, Ohio...
ACATGTTTGGATACGACATCTTTACGGGTGAAGACTTCGTGAAGCCGTTCGTTGAGGGTGAGACTCTACAGTTACTCTACCCGCCAGACCACGGAAACAGCGGTTCCAACTTTGAGTTCGACTCTCATCTTGGATCGACCGTTCTTGGCATCTTCGCGCAAGAGCGAGGAAGATCAACTGTCTATCATCCCGAAACTGCGGGGCTGATCATCAATCCCGACTCTGTGTATCCATATCAGAGCGAGATCGATATCACCACTCTTCCGACATTCAATTCGGGGCTGAGACCGATTTCGGATAGAGATGTTACAGCCGACAATGGAATTGATTCATTCCTTCTGAAAGGATCGGTGATTGTTGGTTCTGTCAGCGGTGCTAAGAGATTCTATGCAGGCCCGTTCAAAGGATTCACCAAGGAAATAGAGTGTGTCTGTGAGGGGGCAACCGCAGTAAACGAGTTGGACGGAATGGATTGCAAGGGCAATCTCAAGGGTTCTTACTACGAGGATGGGTTCTCTCCTGTTCTGTGCAACCTTTTCAACTACTCAGACCAACCACGAACAATCATCGATGTAGCAACACCGTTCAATCCCCTGTTCATGAGCAATACACCATACAGCGAGTTGGATTACACATGGATCAATACACGAAATCGCTTCAAGAGACCCGTTCCATACAGTATGGAAAGCGACAGCGGCAAGGGAGTCTCTGCTGTACTGATCAGCAGCAGACATGCAATTGTGTCGGCATCCACAGACATCGACAATTTGAACCTTCGCTTCTATTCGGCGGTTAGCGGATTCATAACTCCTACCGTTTCATCCTCTGTCAATACATTCAAGCAGATGTGGGATGTGATTGGCTTTGTCGATGAAAACAGCAGCGCAGAGGTCTTAGCAAAGTACAATGAGATGGCTGCTTACTTCGATGATATCAAGGTCATCACATTCACAGGGAATCTTCCGAGCGACATCCAACCCATTCAATTGATCGACGCTTACGGAAGCAGCCCCGTCTTCTATGGATTGGCAATCGGTCAAGAAGCAAGAGGACATCATGGAACATTCTGCCCACCATTCACAGGAAGTTCATTCAATCCCTCTGTTCTCCCGACCTTGCTATTCAAGGGATCTGATGCATGTGTAAACATACCATCATCTGAATTGCATGAGATGGGAAATACTGTAAGAACCACCGCCGTTGTGCGTGGTGACAATGGCTCTCCCGTTATTACCTATTATCGTGGGAAGCCCGTGTTCCTTGGATTGGTAACAGGAGCAGGGTACACCTATTATTCAGACCCGAAAAAGTTGGTTGCGTTTGCATCGCTTCATGGAACGGGAATTGGGTCAAGCAAGCCAATCACATTCCCTTGGGGCACGACATGGACACCTATTTCATTCCTCAATCAGTATCTTTCTCTTTCGGGTGTATCCGCAAAGAGCGTGGTGCTGACTAGAGAGACTGTGGATACAAATCAGACATACCCATATCCTTCAGTTGCCTTTGGAACTGTTGCGCCTACATCAAAATCAAGACGGGCGCAATTGAGAAACACCGATCCTAGCGTGGGCGTGAAGATCAGCGAAGGTGGACTTGATAAGTTTGTAAACAAACCATATCTACAGCCCGAATCAAACGGTGAAATCGGAACCACCGTCACAATCGACTTCACGGCATAACGCCTACATACTGAACCAAAGGAGAGATACATTATGAGTACTGTGAAACTGTTTAGATTGAATTCGGGCGAAGAAGTGATCAGCAAGGTGTTGGACAATTCCCACACCCATGCGGGATCTTGGCTACTCAAGTCCCCTGCCATCATCCTCCCTGTCGGCAACGGCAAGTTGGGCATGGCACCTTGGCTCCCATACTGCGAAACCGACAGCATGGAACTGCCCGAGAAGGCGGTAGCATTCGTCGCTACTCCAAAGACTCAGTTGGTAAACGACTACAACGAGAACTTCGGTTCAGGTCTCGTCGTTCCTGACAAGAGTGTTGAAGCACCGCCTCTGCGTCTGATTACAGAGTGATCAGAACGCTCTGCTGAAGTTCCCACGCTTGGCGAACTGAATGCAGCGGTCGAACTTGTCCTGCAATACTTCCTTAGGCTTATGGCTAATCACGAAGGTATTCGTACCCGCCTTCGTATTAGCCATAATGTCTAAGAAGGCTTCGATTGCAGAATCGTCCAAACTACCGTCCAAGATCTCGTCTAGGATCAACAGGTTTGTGGTGATGGAGTTCTTCATCGACGCGATAGCCCTCCATGCAAAGAGAAGGGCTAGATCGATCTTCTTTTTCTCACCCTCGCTGAACGATGCATATGTGAACACATCACGGTGGCGAGACTTGATGGTCTCGTTGAACTCTTCGTCCAAGTGGAAGTTTACAAAGAAAGTCATCTGAGTCAGATACTTGTTGATTGTGTCGTTGATCACGGGAATGTAGTTCTTGATGATGCGGCTCTTGATTCCCGAATCCTTCAGCAGCGTTCCTGCTAGCGAAAGATAATGTTGCTCTTCGATGAGTTCACGCTTGTTATCAATCGCATCTTCTTCCGATGACAAAGCAGCGGATAGATCGTCCAAGACATTTCCGACCTTCACCGACTTCTTGGAAGTGATGGTCTTGATGTGCTTTTCCGTGGCTTCGATCTGATTCGTCTTCTTCATGATGATGGAATTCAGGTCGCTGATCTCAAGCATCACGACTTCGATTGCCTCAATCCGCTTCTCTGCGATCTCGCTCTCCTTGACGATGTCCTTGATCGCCTTCTCCATCTCCGCAGTCTTTCCCCTGCCCTTGTCAATAGCATCGCGCTTGAAGTCATCCGCGATCTTCTGAGAGCATGTAGGACAGGAATCGTTCTTCTCGTAGAAGGCGATCTCCTTGTTCAGGGTCTGCATCTTCTTTTGAATCTGTGACCGCAGTTCGGTGTACTTGTCGAAGTTTTTCTTCACCTTGCTGCCATCCACTATCGTTGCCGAAATGGCTTCGATCCTCTCCAACGAAGACTTGACTGCGGCACGGGCTTCTTCGATGGTTGCGTTTGCTGCCGCCACCTGTTCAGTCTCCCAAGCCTCGTCCATCTCGCTGCGCTTCTTCTCGTCCTCGCACATGCGCTTGAGTACGCTCACGCGCTCCCGCGCGACCGCGAGGGCAGATTCGGCATGCTGCAACTCCTCCTTGTTCGCGCTGACTCGCTCTTTGAGGTATGCATTCATGGACGAGAATACGCCGATGTCAAGAATGGTCTCCACGACAGCCCTGCGCTCCGCTGCGGTAAGGCGCATGAATGGGATGTAGTTTGCCGACCCAAGGATGACCACTTGACAGAACGACTTGTAGTTCATGCCGAGGATGATTTCCTCAAGCATCTTTTGCCCGTCCCGAGTCTTGGAGTCTTGGTCAAGTTGCTTGCCATCCTTCCAAATCTCAAAGACTTTGGGAGCCTGACCGCGCACGATCTTGTACTCAGACTTGGTGTCTGAGAACTCAATCTCCACCACACAGTCCTTCTCGTTTACCGAGGAGACAAGTTGCGGAAGATTGATGCTCCGATAAGGCTTGTTGAAAAGGACAAAGGTAAGAGCATCTAGAAGAGTACTCTTACCCGCCCCGTTTTCACCCAAGATTAGGGTCGTGTCAGTTTTGTCAAACTGGATCTCCGTGAAGTTGTTTCCCGTGCTGAGAAAGTTCTTCCAACGGATCTTCTTGAACTTGATCATCGTGGTGTAGTCACTCCAAGTAGCATTCCGAAATTATACACCACAAAAAGGGTGATGTCAAGTCACTTGTTCCACGGCATCTTGGTAGATAGCCACTTCCAAAGCGGTGCGCCGATGAGGGCACCCGCTACGAACATGAGGACGCTCCACCATGCTGTTCCTAGAATGTGTTCCATTTGTGTTCTCCTTTCTACCTGTATTTAGGTCGTGAAGTACTGATTGGGCAGATGCCGCAGCACTTCCTTATTTGATTGTGTTCGCAGAGCAGCGGCAGAGACTGTTGGTTTAAGAATCGTATCTCCTGCTTGAATAAATGCAGAGTACCGCGACCGCATCAGTATGCCCTCGTATATGGCACTCCAATTTGAATACTTTTCGCCGCTGTCTCTGACAAGTAAGAAGGTTCTTGTATCAAATGACGATCTCTTGTAGGTTCTCATGTCCAGTATGAGAGCGTAATCGATCTCTTTCCAAGTGCTTTCAGCACCTTCAGTAACTGTAAACTGAAAACCGCCACATGGTTGTGTAACGGTAAACTCGTTGGTGTGGGCACAGATACAAGCAAGACCTGTCGATGTGCCTTCGTTAAGTCCACCAGGTGGATTGAATAGAGTGACACAATTACAACCATTGATAACATTAACTTGTCTCTTACAAGTACTTCCTGCACAGTCATTGTTGACTATGCTTGTCACATCTATTTGATATGGTGTGCATGGACAAGTTGGGGGTGCTGAGTCGTTGCAGGCAGGGCTATTTACTGGCGTTGATGTGATCCTGATGTTTGGGCATTCGCAGTTGTTATCAATACCCCCTTGGTCAGTTTCAACCTGAATGCAACAACATCCCAATGCCCCACCTTGCGTCGAATATGGATTGTTGGTTCCATCGCATGGGCCGCCACCGCCGCAATCACAATCCACACCGCCCAATACCTTCTGAGTCCAATACTGCTCACCATATGTCAAATCGCTAGATGATCTGTTTGTTGTATCTGTGATGTCGTATGTTGTGCTAGTTTGAATTGGTTTTGTTGCACCCCGTATCCATCCATTACCATTTCCTTGGTCGGGATTTCCATAACCCGCTAGGTTAACGCTTTCGCGGATGTCGTCTAAGTATCCAACGGTCCTCTTTGAAGTGAACCGAAGCAGTTCTACCTTCACGCAGGGATCTGCGTATCCGCTTCCTGATGGCACATATCCATCCTCGTATGTTCCTCCGTACATCATCGAAGAGAACATATTTCGTGCGCGGATCTGTGCATCGTAGCCAGTTGCACCCACGCTAATATCTCCCGTGCATGCGATTTCAACTACTGATGGCATCGGGTCAAAGAAGATGAACCCATCAGAGTTTCCGTCGATTGCTGCCTGAAGCATGTCGTATCGATATGTCAATGAAGAGTAGTAACCCTCAGATGCATTTGCAGTTACTCCCTCATACGAAGACCCATCGATGTCAATGTACTCATTTCCTGCGACTTGCTCGGTAACCGTGTATTGGGATTCGGGATCGTCATACCGAGTCAACGGTCGGGAAGGATACATCGTTGACAGCAACGGATAATTCCGCACCAACAGACTTCGTGCTTTTGCAGATGACAGTTCACACAGTTTCTTGTTTCTGTTGTAGTTCGAATCGGAATCGTTTCCATACTCGTAGAAAGGCAGCGAGTCTGTATAGGGGACACGAATATCGGGGCACAGCCAATCAACCGCGCAGTTGTCGAATACCATCTCCTGAATTCCATCGGTGACAACCTTTTGATAGAACTCGCGCAATTCTTGTGGAGCATTCATCCAACTGTAGAAATCCGCCGCGCTGCTTCCTGTCGGATGCTCAGGATCCCACCATGCGGGTGCGGTGTACCCTCCGCTGTTCGTCAGCGAGGCATCCCACACAGGCGACTGTCCAACAGGCGGGGCATATGCCATGACATATGGAATATGGGGAAGACCCGCGATAGCCCAATCGATGTTCGGATATTGATTCTTTAGGACTCCAAAGACTGCTTTGATTCCGTTCACATACTGAGTCGCGTTTGCTCCCGCCACCGATCCCGTGGAACCGCGAGTCGGGCCAACGATTCCATCTCCAACAATCTTTGTCCAATCAGGGGAGCCTCTGAGGTCGATTAGACCGAGTCCTGTCGTGGAGGCAGTCACGGGGAAGCGACCCTGTACATAGCCCGTAATCGCCGCTGTAGCCCCGAGGGAGTGAGTATAGAAGGTCAGCCCCTTGTCCGAGACAAACCACACAGCGAGGCTCCCTGTGGCTCCTGCGTTGCGGCTAATCGTGTTGAAGAAGGCATCGACATGCTGACCGTAGATGCCGTAGTCGTTCTGTGGTAGGGAGTAGGTGAGACCGCCCGAGTTCACCGTACTGGACGAGAACGAATAGGCATGATTGTAGATCTGATAATAGTCGTTTGCCATGGTACAGGTTCTTGGAAAGGTTACCTGTATTTAGCCCAACGGATATCGATCACTTTTTCTTCGGGGGGATTCGCTTTTTCATATCCTCAACCAAGAGCCGACCGAAGTTGGTGACGCTTTCCACCGTCTTGCCGACACATTGGCTGTTGTAGATTACTTCAGCGAGTTCGCGTTCTTTAGCCTGTTCATTTCTGAATCGAATGATTTCTTTCTTCGGGACAGGCTTCTCATCATGCTTGAAGGTGATGTTCTTGAGGCTGACCAAATCCTCCAAGTCATCGACATCCTCCAAGTCCTTATTTACGAACTCTTCGTAGTCAAGGATGGGCAGGGTGAATGCCTCTGCCATCATCGACCAACATTGGAGGATTTCTGTGGCGTTCTCGCCAAACGGCTCGACGGGTCTTTCGGTGATTCCGTTCGGTTCGCCCTTTTGGTTGTAGTAAGTTTCGTGGATCCCGTAGGTGACATAGTCGTTCAACCCTACGCGCTGCACACGCTTTACGAGGCGGTAATTCCACATGGCACACCTCCTGTGAACATCGGATTTGATGCACGGAAGCATCACAGAAACGAACCGATGTCGAAGGTATTTAGACTTGGGTTACACGCACTTCTTAAAGATATCTTCCACCTTTTTCGGTAGGGTGGAATGGCTCTGCTGTCTGAAAGATGAGGGCATTTTGCGGATGTAATAGGGAACCATGGGATCCTTCTTGAAATTGTCCAGTTCCTTTCGATGGATCTCCATAAGATGGTGAATATAGACATAGCAGTTTGCTTCCTGCTTGTATCTTTCGATGTCTATATTCAATTGATACTCTTTCATGACTTCGACTGCGATCATCTCACACTCACGCTCCATGGCACGAACGGCATCAAACGCCTTGTGTACGCGCCGCGTCTCATACTTCTTGCCACGAAGCCAATCCTCTTGAATGGTTGCGTAGTCGCCCATCGGTCCAAAGCAGAGAGAGTACAGTCTGCTGCCCGACAGCCATTGAATGAAGTGAGAGTATTCGTGCGCGAGGACTTCAATCCAACGCGGGTTTCCCTTCGCCACGCGGATCTGCTTTTCATCAAAGAACCCAAAGCACTTCACACCATCCACTCGCACAAACTTACCACGACTGAATACGAGTTTCATTCCGTATTCATTCAGGTCATGTCTTACCGCCTTGACAAAATCTCTCTCGGCGGTAGTCACGGTTAGAACCTCACAATTTCTGTTCCATTTTCTTTGACGATGACTGTCTTGTTATCGAACATAACCTTGGAGTTTGAAAGGACTTCTCCCGTCATTCCCGACAAGGATCTACATGCAGACATGATATTGTTGAGAGCGGCTTTGCCCTTCTTACATTGACATGCGTTTGGATTTGTATAGACTGCCATCAGCGCATAGAAATTGCCCATCACGCCATGGGCAGCGGAATTGGCCCCACCCCGCGAGTGAATGTGGTTGAATAATGATTGCATGCTATCGAATGTAATTTCACTCATCGGAGTTTTCTCCCACCTTGAAAAGAACCTTCTCTATTGCGCGGAATCCCGAGTATCCCAATTGAGACACAAAGTAGATAGGTGCGCCATATTGAAGTCCACAGAACCATGATGCCGCCAAAGCCAACCAAAATCCGAGGCAGTATCTGCATAGGAGGAGATCCAACAGGAACCCTCCATGATTGAGTTGCATGAACAAAGAGTACGAGAGCGACCAGTTGTCTTTCCGTTCGCGCTCGTACTCTAAGATGTGCGTGATGAAGTTCAGGAAAGGAAGTCTGCTCAGGTATGAGTACACCACACTTGTCTCGTAGACCAAGTAGAGAGCCAATGCGACCCAAAGTGATGCAAGAAGGACTTCCATGACGAACTCATTGTATTTAGCCTGTCCGAGTCAGGTCAACTACCTCACACTTGTCGCCCGAGCAAGCAAATGTTTGGTTTCCGACCGTGTTATCTTCCTTTTCATAATTGGAAAGCAGACTCCAATTTGCATCCTTTGGCATCTTGGCAAGGAGGGCTTCGTATTCTTCCTTTGTGCAGTCCTGATAAGGTGCCTGACGGTACGAGTGATCGGCAAAGGGAAGGAACGAGATTCCCGACACCTCATCGAAATGCTTGTACACCCATGCCCCGACATCCATCCATTCGTTCTCCTTGACGGTGACCGTGATGGACGGCTTGTGTTCACACCAATTGCGTTGATAGACGAGCCACAGGTTCAAGTGTTCAATTGCAGTCATGTCCTTGCGGAATACCGAACCGTCAGGAGACTTCATCGGAAACGAGAAGACCGTGGTGTGTTCAGGCTTCATGACATCGGCTTCGTTCGGGAAGCCCATCTCCTTCATCATCTGACACAGCGGATCCTTGTTGTCTGCACGGACGGTGCGGATGTAATAGGGCGCGTGGCGGGCGTGGATGCCCGAGGCAGCGTCCGTCAACTGAGACACGGTTCCCGATGGCTTGACACAGGTGATCGCTGCCGATTGACTGATACCAATCCGATCTGCCCACTCCGAGTTGGTGATGACAGCCAACTGACGGAGATTGGAAAGAAGCAGAGACAGACCAAGTTCATCGTGGACCCCACTTCCCGATTGTCCATTCGTCAACTTGCAATCAAGGATTCCCGTAAGCGATACGCCGAGAAGTGCTTCCTCGCGGCAGTTCTTCGCCCACTCTGAAGAGATGTATTGGAAGTTCGTCAGCGAGGCTTGCATCGTGCCGAGAATGGTGGCAAGGCGAACCTTGCGCTTCAGGCTCTCTTCCGTATCGTTTTCACGAACAACTACTTCCGTCAGATTGCAGAACTCGCGGTCACGCAGGATGATCTCGCTGCACGGATTGGTTCCGAATGCATGTGTTGGATCGCGGCGGTCTCCCAACTTCGCTACCGTCTTCTGCGCTGCGGCACGATTGAAGATACCGCGCTCACCACTCTTAGACTTGTAGAGAGAGACCCACTCCTCCATGAAGGTACCGATCTCAGGCTTTTCCTTGTAGGCAACGCTGTTGTTTGCGAGTGCCCGTTGTGCATTGGCTTCCCACCACGCACCACTCTTGGCATCGCGCATGCGCTCGTCCGTGAGATTGGACAGGCTGATGAGTGCCGAGCGACGAACACCACCAACCACGACGATCTCAGCGATCTTGCAGACGATGTCGTGGCATTCGATGGAGGTCAACTTGCGACCCGCTGCCCTCTTGAATGTGTCCACCGTAAATTGGAAGAGATCATTCAGCGGACGCGGACCACTTGCCCGACCACCGAACACCTTGAGTCGCGCACCCGCAGGACGAACCTTGGAGGTGTCCCACTTCGGTACTTGACCAACGATCAGGAGTGAAACGAGTTCGCGGTACGCCTTTGCCCACCCCTGCTTGGAGTCAGCAACGATGATCGTGGTGTCGGTGTCGGAGAACTCTTCTGCGATGGTTGGCAACTTGTCAACGAACTCGCGTTCAACAGAGAAGCCCACGCCTGTGCCGCACATGAGGACATACAGGATCTCATCGAATGCGCGGACACGATTGACATGTGCATACGAGCAGTTGTATCCCGCGATGTTGTCACGCTCAAGTGCCTCTCCCGCCGTCATCAAGCAGCGCATGGACGGAAGCACTTCAAGGTTGAGGACTGCCGTGCGAAGTTCCTCTCGGACTTCCTTGGGCAACTTGAAGTTCTGATTGTCCTTCAGGTGCTTGTCGAAGAAGTTGAAGTAGCGGTCAACCGTCTCCGTCCAAGTCTCACGCCGACCCATGTCAGGTAGCCACCGACTGTATCTGCTAAGGTGAATGAACTGCTGATACGCTGTCGGAAGGCTATGTGGATCGTTGCTCATTGTGTACTCCTGAAAGTTAAGATGCGAGGATATTTAGAGGAACACCCGCTTGTTCGCAGCGGGTGTTCTTGTCAGTCGAACAGATTTGTTCTGTGAACTACACAGGATGTTTTGATCTAAGTCAAGACACTCAGCCGATTATCCATTTAATGGATTATATGGGCATAGGGGTCTATAACCGCGATATTCACATTCCATCTGCTGCACATTTACATTACCGCCCTGCCCCTCATTCTGACAATCCGAGCAGTAAATTGGTTGTGGGACACCCTTGGAATTTGTGGGCACACAATCCATGGTGTTCATTTCGGTATACGCAACGGATCCTGCGTTACCGCCATTATCTGGATCACATCCAAACCATTGAATCAATCTAGCATTTCCCGTGCTTCCATATTCGGGGTCGTGTGATACCTCATCAAGGTGAACTACATGACCGAATTTCACGATTGGATCACTTGGATCAGATTGATTGTTTGTGCATTGAGTGTCGAAAAGCACATTTGCATTTCCGATCACATAAATGTGCTTCCACTTGTCGGGATTGTTTCCTGCCGCTTGGAATGCATCCTTATCCCACATGAACACATTCGGATAAATGAATGTGTACCCAACTGCTCCCAAGTTGGTTGCTAGGTTTTCAAGATAGTACCTGACATTTTGTTTACCGCTAGGAGACTGCACACCACTCGGATCGGCAGAAAACAAAGATGTGATTGCAGTTTTCAGATCAGGATAATTTGAATCAGCATCGGGTTCGTTTCCACCATGAACTTGGTACCATATTGCATGAACCAAAGACCAAACCGAGCATGTCGGGACGGGAATAAAACCGCTACTAGGGTTTACATACGACTGTGGATTGAAGCATTGGAACGAGTAGTAACCACTTCCATTCCCTGGGTTTCCTACAGGTGTAGAGTAGTGACCTATTCCCGAATTGCTGCGAACCGTAAAGCACGATTGATCTTGGCAAGCACCATATGAGCATGGATTTGTGCTAGGCGAATTCAACGATGTGTCTGCACCGAAAAGAGGAAGATTCAACACGCTGTTTGCCGAAGGCCATGCTCGACCTGAAATTGACAATTCGTTTTGTTTGATTCCACTTCCACCCGCCGAATCCCAAAATGTGGGTATTGTTCCATTGCATGATGGATCAGCACCCCAACCGAAATACTTGTACCTATTTCTTCCGCTAATCACCATGGCACGATCAGGCACGGAAAGTGCGTTGTATTTGAAGCAGATTGAACCACCTGTGATTTGCGTTGGTTCTGTTGACGGGCTATTTGGAGTTCTATAATAATAGTTGTGTTTTCTTCCCGTTCTCTCTTCAAAATCACAGATTCCGCTATACACAACAGGCGTTGAATCGTTTGTTGTATAGCAGTAAAGGGGAGAATTAATTCTGTATTCAACAGGTTTGCCTGGATTTGTGATCTCGCCGCCAATCAAAATTGGCTGACCACCGCATGGCGGGCCACCGATCACAATATCCTCGCAGTCAAAAACTACACATGGATTTATTCCACCATCGGGATCGGGTGGACACACACCCACGCATATCGAAGAAACATCATCGGCTTCATTACAAATCGGAGGTGGGGGACATTCTGCTGTTCCGACCTTGCGAGGAAGAAGTTTATGCCATGCGAATCCCATTACAATTCCTCTTTCTCAACTGATTGAAATACCCGCGCCTGTAATTCCTGATGCGATCACGAATCCCATTGTCAATCCTTCACCGACCGAGTTTTTGTTGACTCGCATGAGGGTCAGCATTGCAACAGATCCCGTCACCGCACCATTTGTGATTGTATCGGGAGAGAAGAAAATAGGTCGAGTCAATCCATCTGTCAAGATGCTTGGATCAAACTGTCCCGTGTATCCATTAACGCTGTTTTGCTTGATGATTACAGCAATAGTTTCTACTGCTGTGTTCAAGGCATGCCAATTTGACCCTGCCTTGATCGTCACCGTGCCGTTTGGTGTGATGTTATAACGCTGAATACTTCCCGACATGCCGTTGATGACAACTTCATTTGTACCCGAGTTTAGCGTATAGACCGTGGCTGCTTCAGTTGGATTTCGATAGATGCCGCCTGTGATATTTGTGTTTGCACCAAATGCCATGTTCGATCCAGTAATCGTGAATTTACTTCCCGATGCAGTTCCAAATGTAAGCGATGTGCCGTCGAAGACAAAGTTGTTGCTGGCCGTCATTCCGCCGACAGAACGGTATAGATTGCTGATGAAGGCGATTCCATGTTGTCCACCCGTGACAGCAACTGCGCCTGTTGCTCCGTTGAAAGAAGTTACACCAACATTGATAATGGTCTTTCCTGCACCAAGGACGATTGCTGATCCTGCCTGTACTGTGTCACCTGTGACTTGATATGCACCCGTCAGTACTAGGTGACCAGTAGAACCGATACCAAAGAATCGCGGGTCGAAAGACGCAGAACCTGTGGCAGCATAAGTGCCAAACGGAATTCTGAATACAACTGGCCCCGTCAATCCATTGAAGGAGGTGACACCGATGTTGTAGATCGTGTCAGTTCTGCCCGTTGTTGCAATACCAATACCCGACCCTGCAACGGTGATTACGGTGTCGCCTGTGACTTGATACGCAGAGGCTAGGTTGACTTCACCAGTTGCAGAGATAGTGAAGTGGGTCGAGTCGAAGAAAGCCATACCAATCTTAGAATTGGTGGCAGTCAGACCTTCGATTTGATAGTTGCCTTTCGATACCTTTGTAAAGGCTACTCCTGTTGCACCTTCGATGCTAATAGTGCTACCAAAAGTATAATCTTCGCCACCCTTGGTTTGATCAGTAAGAGAAAGCATTCTTCCTGTGATCTTTGCATGTCCTGTTGTGGTCACGCTAAAGTACACGGGGTCGAATGATGCAATTCCTGTAAGAGATGTCGTTGCAAACTTGTGACTGACAATACCCCCCGCGACATCAAAGCGGTCGTTGAAACCCGCAACGCCCGTCACAGCAACAGCACTCAAACGAACCGTGCCAAAACCATCTAGAACGCGGAAAGCACCACCGTCTCCTGTGGCTCCTGCTCCAGTTGGTCCCGTGTTTCCAGTTGCGCCTGCGGGGCCTGCGTCTCCCTGATCCCCCTTCGGTCCTTGGGAACCGACAACGCTACCGTCAACGATGTTCCAAACACCACTAGCGGCATCGTATTCCCACACGATGTTACCGTATTTGTACTCTGCGCCGTTTGTTACGCCTATAGGAGGATTAAACATGTCAGTCGGTTCCTTTGCTTTCCGCTATTTATGAGAAGGTTCCACCGTCGATCTTGCCGCTGCGAAGCAGGGGCTTCCAACCATTTGTCGAGTCGTATTGGTAAAATGATTCGGTTCTTTTGTCATAGACGATTCCGAATGAGGTCTCGCCGTTTCCAACGCTTTTGTGTATCTCCCAATCCAATCCGTTGTACCGCACAATGTCATTATTGTTTAGGTTTGGAATAGAGATGGGAGAGGAACTTGCATTTCTGATGATGTACTTGACATTCGCAACTGCGGAGATTGTCTCGCTAGAGTTCTCCAGTATCTTGTCAACAGAAAAATCAATATCAGAACTGTTCATCAGATGATAGAACGCCGAAGTCAGAACAGAGTTTTCTCTGTTGTTTTGAACAATGATGTCAGCAAATTTAATCGGCATAGTTCATCACAACTGTCCTGAGTTCTCTCCAGTATCGACTTTGATGACTCCGAGGTTTGGGTTATTTGTTCTGTAGATGTAGTAATCCTCAGCAAATCCATTCAAGTTTGCGTAAGAGTGAGAACTTGATCCTGGAATTCCTGCAAACCCTTGTGGGTCGAAACCACCGATGGGGGCATCATCGATGGAGAAGAAGACCGCCGCACCCAACCTCTTTGGATATGCGAAGTATCCAAAGAGATCTCCATCAGAGGTGTTTGCAGTCAAAGAAAGATTGAATGTTTGATCAAGGCTGTTGGTCAATGTGCGAACGAATCCAACTCCCGTAAGCGCAGAACCGCTAGCCAACGAAGATGCATTTGTAACGCCCCATACGAGGTGGTTATAGAAGTTGTAGGTCGGACCTACGATTGAAGAAGCCGCATTTCCTGTCCCGCGCAAACGAAGTGTCACGGAACCACCAATACCCGATGTTAGGGATACTCCTGATGGTACAGTTCCCGACAAAGTTTGCTTATCTGCTGTTGTGCTGAAGGTAATTGGGAATCCCACTCCTTCGTTTGCGGCTTCCACATAAATGTGTGCCGTAAGTGCAGGGCCCGAGATAAGTGTTGATGTATAGGAAACTCCTGCGATTGAGTAGTTTGAGTTTCCCTTCAACACATTCTTCGATTGAGCCGAACTTACACTATCAAACACGAATGTTGAGAAGGAGAAAGTAAAGTCTGTTGGCTTGAATACATCGTAGTTTCGAATGAAGTCGAAGGTAAGACTGCCATCATCCATCAAGAATGCAACCTTACGGGCCTGACCAAGATCCGTTCCTAGGGTGTTGTTCGAAGCGTGACTTATGCCCGAGTTGGTTTCGAACAGAGTTGCACCGATGTCAAGGCTACCCTCATCGCCCTTCGGGATGAAGTTGACAGATATTTGAGTGTTTGATGCAAACGCCGAAGCACCTGTCATTCCTACAAGCAAAGTGCCGACAAATTCAATATGGTTTGTGAAATCATGTGCAGTTCCAACTCGGAAGATAACACTTCCCGTGGATCCTGCCTCATTCACAGCCCGAACAATAATTGTTCCCTTTACCGTCGATGTGCTGTCATCCCAAGTCGCAAGATATCCCTGTTGACCATATCCAAATCTATCTGTTTTGCTAATTATGAATCCAGTTCCGCTCGGAACAATTCCGAGAAGACCATTAACAGTTCCCCACGGCTGACCCGAAGGATTGCTTGACAGCCAGTTGTATTGGAGTCCTGCTGCCTGACCAGTTGATCCTTTGATGCCAGTTGCACCAGTTGGACCTCTGACATAACCGATGTCTAGAAGATCAGATTGAGAACCATCGGCAAGTTGATACCTACCCTGCAACCAACCACTTGCGTTTACAGCAAGAGCCGTAAGACCGCTACCTGTGGCACCCGTGTTGCCTGTTCCACCGACAGCCCCTGTCGGACCTGTGCTGCCTGTTGGACCTAGAACAACGCCAACAATGAATTCGGATGTGGTTCCATCAGAGAAGATGTACTGCGCTACAAGTTCTCTGCCACCTGAAATTCCAAGACCCGTGATACCTTGACCAGTTGCACCTGTGGCACCTGTACTGCCTCTGACATAACCGATGTCAAAGAGAGCAGACTGAGATCCATCTGCAAGTTGATATCTTCCTTGCAACCAACCATTTGCTGCTACAGCAAGAGCCGTAAGACCACCACCCGTGTTGCCTGTATTACCTCTGACATAACCGATGTCAAAGAGTGCAGACTCAGAACCATCAGCAAGTTGATACTTGCCTTGCAACCAACCGCTTGTGTTTACAGCAAGGGCTGTAAGACCGCTACCCGTTGAACCCGTGCTGCCTGTCGTTCCTGCGGCACCCGTATTACCCGTATTACCTCTGACATATCCAATGTCAAAATATCCCGAGGTAGTGCCGTTGGCAAATAGCCATTGACCTCTCAGGATGCCTGTGATGTCATCTACGCTAAGTGATGTAAGTCCAGTACCCGTGGCACCCGTGGAACCCGTGTTACCAGTTGTGCCTACTGCGCCAGTTGGGCCTGTGTTGCCTGTTGCACCCATCGGGCCAGCAGGGCCTTGACCAACGCCTGCCACACCCGTCTGAACCCATGCGTTTCCGAAACGGACATAGTTACGGAAAGGGTCGCTAGACGGTCCTGTAGCAATGATCAGTCTATCGCCTGTAAAGCCTGCGCCTGAGAGACCATAAGGAAATTGAAATCCAGTTGTTCCTGTCAGTCCAAAAAAGTTGCGAGGCGTGGAAACTGTCGCGCCGTCAGCAAACTTTATTGCTGTGTCTGTTCCAAGTACAAGTTGCTTGGTCGTATTGTTGAACAGGAGCAACGCAGAACCCGAAAGCGACCCGTCTGCTTGCTTGAACTGAACCGACCACTCTTCGCCCGCGCCGCCTGTAAGAGAACCCGATCCAATAGCAACCCACTCTGTGCCGTTGTAATAATAGATCTTACTGTCGTACTTGTTGAATACGACGATACCAGTATTTGTTTTTGCGTTCGTTACATCGGTGTAGAGTTCATACGCAGTTGTTCCGCGCATGAAGATATCGTTGTTTGCCGCACCACTAGGAGTCGCATTTGCCCCCGATCCACCGCCCCATGACACCCAAGTAGCCGTACTTGTAACGACATACTTGGTTCCATATGAGGTTGATGGACTTCCGCCGCTGTTGTAGCGGGTTATGTCTGTTCCAACAATTCCATCGACAGTAAAGTCGA
>Ga0315909_10004484_pt1 | contig 16472 bp, 32 predicted proteins | sample LakEriMetagenome_11_FD_203527 | JGI IMG/M metagenome (GOLD analysis project Ga0315909, IMG submission 203527) | Freshwater fungal communities from buoy surface, Lake Erie, Ohio, United States - Buoy 2 MA125 | ecosystem: Environmental > Aquatic > Freshwater > Lake | place: USA: Lake Erie, Ohio...
TGTAAATGAAGATCATTGTTGGGTTGATTATACAATTGAAACTATAGCAATTGGTGATAGTGAATTTGATGTTATAGACTCCGATGTTGCAATAATTGAAAAGGTTTATGATAAAACTTTTGGCACCGATAAAGAAAACGTATCTGTTGCAACTGAGAGATATAATAAAAACAAATACCCAATTGGTGGATTTGCACCTGGGTTTTACACCAATAGATGCATTACTTGTCAAAAGTATTTTGTTGGCGATAAGAAAGCGGTTCAGTGTGAAATTTGTGCATTGGAAAGTGAAATGAATCAATAATTTTATTATCTTTGTCTTATGATTCAGGACAAACTAAAAAACATACCACAAAATCCAGGTTGCTACCTTTTCAAAAATGACAAGGACCAGATCATTTATGTTGGTATGTCAAAGTTTTTACCTAAAAGGGTCTCATCCTATTTCCAAAAAAATCATACAGATCAAAAAACAAAAACACTCGTTGAGAGTATCCGGGACGTTGAGTTTGTTATTACCTCATCCGAACAAGAGGCAATTATCACAGAGGAAGAACTTATCAAACTTTACAAACCAAAATTCAACATCAAAGGTAAAGACGACAAAACAAGAAAGTGGTCCCTTTGCTTTACTGATGAACCATTCCCAAAACTTGAAATTGTAAGAGAAAAAACTGATGATCGGGTAAGTCTTGATTTTACTTCCGGAATGTTGTGTCGTGAGGTTTATAATCTTATTCACGATGTGTTTGAACTTCGTAGTTGTTCTTACGATCTATCGGATGAGAATATTGAGAAAGGTAAATTCAAACCTTGTTTGGAGTATCATCTGGGTAGATGTCAGGCACCTTGTATTGGTCTGCAAAGTAAAATACTTTTTACAAAAACCATTAAAAATGTAAAAAGTATTTTACAATTGGATTTCAAACCGGTCATATCGGAACTCAAAAAAGAAATGAAATATTATTCATCAAATTTGGAATTTGAAAAAGCACAAGACGTATTATCAAAACTTGCAATTCTTGAAACTCTTGACAATAAATTAACTCCGGTAAAAATACAAAAGTACAACAAGAAAGCATTTGAGATCAAGAACATCTTGGGTCTTAAAAATATGCCAATTTCTATTGAAGCTTTTGACAATTCTCACAACCAGGGTGATTCAAATGTCGCAGCTTCTGTAAGATTTGTGAATGAAAATCGGATTAAATCCGATTATCGTAAGTATATTATACAATCTTTTGAGGGTGTTGATGATTATGCATCATTTGATGAGGTGCTTAATCGCCGGTTTAAAAGACTTATTAATGAGAAACAACAACTACCAAACCTTGTCATTATTGATGGTGGTAAAGGTCAGTTAAATGTTGCCAGAAGAGTATTTGAAAGTCTTAATCTTATTGGTGTTGTTGATCTTATCTCAATATCAAAAGATTCAAATCACAAATCATCAACAATCCATCTTTTGGATGGTAGTGAGGTCTCAATCCTTGAAAATAAAAACTTCTCACTTTTGGCAAAGATCCAGGATGAGGTACATAGATTTGCAATAAAATTTCACAGAGAAAAACAATCAAAGAAGTTGTTTTTATAAACAATATAAATTATATTTTAAAATATGGAAAAAGTAATAGAAGTAAATTTGGGTGTTGGTATGAACCAATTGTTCCCGGAAACAACAAAAATCGTAATTGAAGTTGACGATGTTGAGGAAGTTGTTGATGTATATCCGATAAATGATCAGGATAATAACAAAGAAAAATAAAAATGAAAACAATTCTCTTTTTATTATCTTTGTTCTTAATTACTGGTTGTCGTACAACATATGTTGAGATTTACTATGTTGAAAAATATCCGGTACATTGGCAAGATACAATCTTCTATAAAGAAGATCACTGGCATATCCAGGACAAAGATAGGAGTTGGTTTTGTTTAGAGATTGAGCCTGACACGATAGCATTAGATATTAAAGACACAATCTGTGTACCAGTATATAAAGGAACATATAAAAAAGTAAAATGAGATTAGGTAAATTTTTTGAGGGATATAAACATAAAGGTGTGTTTTGGTTTAGGATCTTTGGTTATGGATTAGCGTTTGATAATAAACTTCGTTTCAGTCAAAGATATGGACACACAAAATACTACAAATTTTTTGGAAAAATTATAACACCTCTAAAACCATATAAACGATGGACAGACAACAAATGAATGAATATTTAGAATCTATTGGTGGATTAAAAAATGGATTTTATAACGACAGACCACCAATTAAAAATGCTAATTTTTTTAGTGTTGATCAGGGTTGGTACCCTTTAATTAAAGATTTAATTGATGATCTTATTAAACTTGATTGGAATAAACAAGTATGTCAAGTTAAAGAAAAGTTCGGCGGACTTAGGTTTTATATTAATGAGGGTAGCGATCAGATCTTTAAAAGAATTACCCAAGCTGAAAACGATAGTTATACGATTTGTGAGGTAACCGGAAAACCTGGTAAATTACGAAATGATCTTGGGTGGCACACAACACTCTGTGATGAGGAATACGAAAAAAGAAAAAAAAGAAATGAAAAAAGAGGAGTTTAACAAAATTATTGATGAGGTTTATAAACACTATCAAGAAACACACCAGTATGAACCATTTATTCTACAAGAAGAAATGGATCTATCAAAAGAAGATTTTATTAAAAAAGCAACCAACAATTATGGATTTGGTCAATTATTTGGAATATCTTTAAATGAAAGAGAGTTGAGTTTTAATGAAAAGGTTAATTATGCTCGTTCTATATATGGTAAAGAAGACTGGTGGAGTATCAATGATGTTAGAGTTATTAAATTAATACAATCAAAGATAAGAGTAATCACATTGTCTTATAAAGGAGAAGAAATTGAAGTTTATGAATAAAGAACAACAAGAATTGGTGGATGAGGCGTATGATAATTACTTTGGTAACTTTTATAAACTACCAAATAAATTCAAATGGATGAAAGAAGTATTTTACTCAGATGGTAATTATATTCACCACGTTTACCTAATGGAAGAATTTATCAACAAATGTAAAACAGATCCGGAGTTCTCTGAAAAGTGGGGACTAAGCATCCAGGAACGAGAGTTGAGTTTAAAAGAAAGATATAATATAGCACTTCCCATTTGGAAAGAACAATATGGTCCTTTAGCTGATATGATGGTTCCAACTAATGTAGACAACACTCCTTTTAAAATACCAACCAAACTAATCACAGTAACATATAACGATAAAACAATAGAAAGTTATGATTTGGTTATTTAAGATTGATGAAGTGTTTTGGAATAATAAACCAAAAATTAATGAACACTATGTGTTTCCAAAAGTTGATGATATAGAATTTGATATAACTTTATATGATATATCACTTTATATGGCGACTGCTAATTATTTTTTACTGAATGATACAAATCCTGATGAAATATACTCCTTACAATATTCAGGAACAAATACTAATCCGAGTAGATTATTGGTAGGTAAAAATACTGATTATTATAATCTTGTGAGTAACTATTATATAGAAAAATCAAATAAAATAGAAAGTTATGAGTAAAGAACAACAAGAATTATTGGATGAGGCTTATGAGAATTATTGTAAGATAACACCTTCAGAACAAGTTATTGGTAGTGACTTAAATCCATTAAAAAATTCCATGACATGGAAAAGAAAAACAGACTATTCTAGTGGATATCCAATTTATGAAAGACTAACAAAAGAAGAGTTCATCAACAAAATCAAAACAGATGATGAGTTTTCTAAAAAGTGGGGACTAAGCATCCAGGAACGAGAGTTGAGTTTTAACCATAGATACAGATTAGGGGATTATCAACCTTACAACATAGAAGGTAAGGTTGAGTATGAGAAAGGATTAGACCACATCACTCAAGAACAATTTGAAAGATTTCATAATTTGGAGTTGGATAAATTAAACATCCCAACGAAGAAAATCACAATCTCATACAACGACAAAACAATTGAGAGTTATGAATAAAGAACAACAAGAACTGATAGATGTTGCACATAAGAATTATGTGGATCAAACGATGTTTACCTCAAACCCAACTTGGTTAAAACCAATACCTTGTATGGATATGTCAACCGGTGAAGAAAAAATTGGTGCTAGACAATATATGAAAGAAGAGTTCATCAATCAATGTAAAACAGATCCGGAGTTCTCTGAAAATTGGGGACTAACAATTGAAGAACGAGAGTTGAGTATAGACGAAAGGAATAAATGGTTTCAAATAAATTTGAATGGTAATAATCCATTAATGAAATCTGATTGGAAAGATTATGAATTAGACCAACAAAATATCCCAACCAAACTAATCACAATAATATACAACGATAAAACAATAGAAAGTTATGAATAAAGTATACCCAAAACCAGGAGAAATATGGAAACACTATAAAGGTGGTCAATATCAAATTGTGTGTATGTGCAATCACACTGAAACAAATGAAGAACTTGTAATTTATAAATCATTATCATTTGGAGGTCATCACGCTCGTCCATTTAGTGAATGGTATGATGTGGTTGGAAAAACAGAAACCAGTAAATTTCCAATATATAGATTTTTTCAATAATAAACATAGGATCCCTTGTTGCGGTCTTTGAGGATCTATATCCGATGTAAGTTCTGCTCTCACAACAGGTAGGCAAAGCCTGTTTTTAACACAAAAAGATGGGTTATACTATTAAACATACCGGTGAAGGTAATTTTGAAGCAACAATACACGAAACCGGGGAGATCAAGGAATGTGGTCCTAATATTAGAGGAATGATCAGGTATACATATTTTGAAGATTATTCATTACCACCAATTGGGTGGAAAGTAACACAAAAACAATTACTTGAAGATTATCAACCAAAGGTTATGAAAGATATTCTGGATGGTAAAATTAAACCAGGAAAACACGAATTTTAAATTAAAACAAAGATGAGTAACAATAAAACAAAATGGGAAGATATTAAATTTCCAAGAGTTAAAAATATACAAGCAAAAACACTTGCTGATAGTATTGAAGGAATACCAACAGAAAATATACCAAAACGTATGGAAGAAATGTATACGTCAGCATTTAAACACGCATTAGATACAATACATAAAGAACTAAATGAAATACGTGGTGTTGAAGGTAAAGAAGATAGAGTTAAATACCTTGAAGAACTTTTAGTGGTGTGGTCACAAAAAATAGAAAGTTATGAATAATTTAGATAAACAATACATCGTTGAAGGAATTACGATTGATAAAACAAAAGAAGGTTATAGAGTGTTTACCATACCAACACAACACTTTACAGTTGCCGATTTAGATGAATTAACCAACGAGCGATTTGAGTATGAAATTAAAAGACAACAGAAATATGAAAAAGATAGTTCTGAATTAATGAGATTATATTTGAGTGAAAATGAATAGTGCTGACAAATATTACATTCAAAATTTACAGAAAATTATGAAAGAAGGTTCTTGGGATGAAAATCCAAGACCAAAATACGAGGACGGAACACCAGCAAATTCAAAATTTATTACAGGGGTTTTTGAAGAGTATGATATATCAAAAGGGGAGTTTCCAATTCCAACATTAAGAAATACCGCAATTAAAACCGGAATTAAAGAAATCTTATGGATATACCAAAAACAAACATCATCACTTGATGTCGCTCGTGAAATGGGTATTAACTGGTGGGATGAATGGAATATTGGTGATGATACAATCGGACAAAGATATGGCGCAACAATCGGAAGATACAATCTAATTGATAGATTATTAGTGGGTTTAATTGATGATCCGTTTGGTAGAAGACATATCATAAATATGTTTCAGTATCACGATTTATTTGAAACAAAAGGATTATATCCTTGTGCATATGAAACATTATGGTCTGTTAGAAAGGTCGGTGGAGATAAAGTTTTGGATATGACTTTAATCCAAAGATCGTCAGATTATTTGATGGCGAATACTATAAATAAAGGACAATACCTTGCTTTACAAATGATGGTTGCAGGACATTGTGGTTATAAAGTCGGTAAGTTTTGTCATTTGGTTCAAAATTTACACATATACGATAGACATTTTGATTATGTATCTGAATTGTTGAAAAATGAAACAACAAACATTAGTCCATCATTCAGATTGAATGGTAATAAAAACTTTTATGAATACACACTTGATGATTTTGAGTTTTTTGATTTTGATAAATTAAAACCATTGAGTGGTAAGTTAGAACTTGCTATTTAATTTTTTTTTGGTGGGTACTTTAATTTTTCATCTTATCATAATATTTATAATAAATGGATATTATGATTGGTATTTACAAAATTATGAATAAAATTAATGGTGATAGTTATTATGGATCATCCATTAATATTGAAAAAAGATGGCACCGTCATATTGGTGATTTAAAAAATGGAAAGCATCACAACATCAAATTACAAAGGGCTTGGGTAAAATATGGTGAAGATAATTTTATTTTTGAAATTATTGAAGAATGTAATCAAAAAGACATATTAATTGTGGAGCAAAAATATTTGGACTTAAATCCAAAATATAATATTGGAATTAAATCTTCGGGTGGTGATAATATATCTAATAATCCTAAAAGAAAAGAAATTGTTAGACGTATTAGTGATGGTGTTAGATTAAGGTATTCTAAAATGAGTAAAGAAGAAATTGATAAAATTCATTCTAAACCTGGCGAAAGTAATCCTAATTGGAAAGGGGGTATTAGTAAAAAATATTGTAAGTGTGGTAAAGAAATAAACCCTTATAATAAAACTTGTATGATGTGTAATGATAAGACAGGACCTAATAATCCTTTTTTTGGTAAAAAACACACAGATGAAGTACTAAATTATCTTAGAGAAATTAATAAGGGTATTTGTCACCATAATAATAAACATAGGGTAATAATTGATGGGGTTGAATATGAGTCATACCAAGATGCATCAAAAAAATTAAATATTAATTTTAATACGATTAGATGGAGAGTATTGAGTAAGAACCCCAAATATAAAAATTATCAATTTAAAAACAAGGAAAACTTTACATATTCAGATGAAGAACAAAAAATAAGATTAAGTAATCCACAAAAAAATAAAAAAAGAAGTCACAACAAAACTTTTATTATTGATGATGTTGAGTATAGAACATTAAAAGATGCCAGTGAAATTTTAAACATCCATCCTATGACAATAAAAGGTAGATTAAAATCTCCAAAATTTGACAATTACAAATACAAAGATTAAAATTTAAGGTATGAAACAACTAACAACAGAACCGATTAACGAAACAAACCATAAAGTATTATTTGGTGAAAGACTTATTGGTTATTTCCTTATGGATGTTGATGGGTATTATTATTTTGATTATGTGACCGGACCAAATGGATTGTGGACATCATATTCATTAAGAATGGTTGCAGATCTTCTGGAAGAAATGAATAAACCGTATAATGATAAAATACAAGAATATTTTAAAAATAACTAAAACTATGAAAAATCTATTATATACAGACATTCTATTAGTAGTATCACTTATACTCTTGTTTTTGGGTATGGTAAAGATATCAAACCTTGAAAGCGAAAATAGGGTTATGAAAAAAGAAATATTCCACAAAGATTCAATCATTGTGGAATACAAAAATGAGGTTGATTCATTTGAGGATATACTCCAAGAAAGAGAAATGGAAGTTAGATATTGGGGTATGAAGTATGATTCAATAAAACAAATAAAAAAATAAATAAAAATGAAGAATGAAATTAAAAGAACTACTAAAAAATGTATTTGGTGAGGACGTATCTTACCCAAACGACCAATTTAGAAAATTAGAATTAGGATCACTAAAAGAAGAACTATTAAAGTGTGATGAATTTTCTTGGTGTGAAGGAATTGAATTTATGGAATATCCAGTTCAGTTAATTGATGGTACAACATATACGGCTCAAACAATGAAACTTGGTGAACTTACAAAATTTGTGGGTACTCCTTACATATACAACATAAGTTTTACACCAGAAATGTATGATCCATTTAAACTATTAACACCGGTTAAGAATGGAGCAACAATAAGTCCAACAATATATGATCCAACAGATTTTACACCAAAGAAACAAATTCTATTAACTTGGTCACCAGAACTACCCCAAGATATGTCAGGAACTGATCAGGAATTAACATTCAGAAATAATATACATAAGTTATTAGATGATGTCTTGGATAATCCAGAAGAATATAGAATAAAAGGTGAAAGAGGTATAATGGTAAGAGGTGTTTTTAAAACAAAGGAATTAGGAACTGAAAAACCACCATTCTTTGTTGGAACAGAATTAAATCCGGATCACTCTATTATTTTTTATATTGAAAAAAGTGTAAAGGATGGTGAAACGATAACGACAATGAAACAAAAACAAATACCAAATAGTTTAAAAGAAGAGTTCATAAAAAGATTCACTGATGGTGGTAATATAGCAATAGCAACAACAGAAGAGATTGATGAGTTCATAAAAGAAAACAAAAAATAATATTAAATGAAAACAAAAGTATATTCAGCATTCCCCGGTGTAGGGAAAACAACTTATTTTAACACCACAGATAAAAATGTATTGGATAGTGATAGCTCAAAGTTTGACAAGAAGAACTTTCCTGCAAATTACATTGAACACATTGAAAGAAACATCCAAGACCCAAAGGTAGATAAGATTCTCGTATCATCACATAAGGATGTTAGAGACGCACTTCTTAAACGAGGAATACCTTATGTATTGGTTTATCCAAATAGAGACATCAAGGATGAGTATATCCAAAGATATAAGGACAGAGGTAATAACGATGCGTTTGTTGACTTATTGGATAAAAATTGGGATAATTGGATGGACGAGATGGACAATCAAGAAGGTTGTCATAAAATTAAAGTTGGTTCAGGAGAATATTTGGCTGATGTAATTGATTAATATAATGGATAAAAAATTACAAATAGGGGATGTTATTAGTTTTATTGATACGGATGGTAACGAAACTGAACCTATTTATACCATTTTAGATATTGATACCTCAAGACCTGTACAGAATGCGAATGGACAACATTTTTATTCACATTTCCGTATTCAATGGAAAGAAGGTGATATAACTTACAAAACTTGGAGTGGTAATTGGGATAAAATAAATGAGAAATTAAATAAGGGAGAAATTATATGCAAGAAATAGGAAAAGAAATAACACAAGAAGAAATCCAAGAAATTGAAAGATTAACGGGAGGAAAAATCGGGACACATACATTTGGTCCAGATAATTTTGAATTAAAAAATTCATTTTTAGCACCTGATGGAACTTACATTGGAAATATTGATGATGCTCGTTGGTATGTTGAAAATCAAATGATGGTTGACGAAGAACACCCACACGGAGTTGCTGCGGTTATCACTCCTAAAACATATGGAACAGACAATCCTGTAATTGAAGGGATGTATGGTTATACTCACAGAGGAGGTCAAATGTTTAGAATTGGAGATCGTTTATTTGATTCTAAATATAAACCGGTTAAAGGAGATTATGAGGAAGGTCAGTGGAATGAATGGGAAACCAGATTCAATGAACTATATGAAAGTGAAGACGAATTGACAAAAAAATGGATGGACAAAGACGGCATTTCTTATGTAATACCGTTTAAGTTAAGAGGATCAAAGTTAATTGAAACAATGGAAGAAGCATTTGTTGCTGCTAAAAATATGTCAAGTTATTTAAGTTAATATGGAAGATTGGAAGAAAAAACAACTGGATGAAACTTATAAGAAGTGGGAAGCCACCGGAATATTAGACGGAATAAATAATTATATGACAATCCACACAAAAAAAGTAAATATGGCAGAACTTATGGAGAGTGAAGCATCCAAACTTTTAAAAGAACAAAATAACCAGTTGGATGAACTTAACGATTATCTAAGAATGCTTGCCGATATGGATAAGATTGGTATTAGAAGAAAGATTGTATTACTTGAGGGCTATATAAATAAAGTTAAAAATAATATTGATAAAGTTTAATTTATGAAAAAATTACTATTCATTTTGATGATGTGTCTAACAACAACTTGTTTTTCACAACTTGCACCACCAAGACAAACAATTAGTCTTAACTTACCAAAACCGGTACCTTCTAATCAAAGTAATATGAGAGTAGGCCCAGCTATGTTAATTGGTGGTGCTTCATTTATTCTAGCTGGAGCATTAACACCACCAACTATGGTTGCCGGATCAACAACACAAAAAAAACCAATCTATCAACAAGTTAGAATGTTGCCAATAGTTACAGGTTCATTTGTATTTATTATTGGAGCCGGATTTAGTTTAGGAGGACATTGATATGAAAAAACCAGACAACGTTGCTGATAATCCAAACATTCTTCCATATGGATCTAATGTTGGAGCACCAGCAATTAAAACAGAAAATTTACAGATTTGGAAAGAAACAAGAGTCCAAAAGGTAAACAAGCAGTTTGAAAATAAATTCCAAGAACTCAAAAAGGAATACGAAAAATTAATTGAAGAGTACAAATGGAATGATCTGGTTTATAAATCAACATTTAATTTTGAACCGGTAATTGGAAATACCTATCACCTTTATTATTCTAATAATGGAACTATATTTTTATCACTAATTGAACCTCATCTTTGGAATAAAGAATTTATTGGTTCATTTAAGTATAATCACGATAATAAATGGGAAAAAATCTAATGGCATATATTGAACACAATTTTTTCCCTTTGAAAGTCTTTGTGAGAAACGAGTATTTCTACCAAGACCAAAAAGGACACGGCGAACTCACAGAAGGTGTAATCATATCAGTAAGATGTATGCCGGGACAAGCGGCACTTTTCCAGGTACTTCTAAACAATGGTGTAATGAGAGATAAACTCCCAAGCCACGCACTACTAACAACAAATGAGATGCCGAATCCTGATCTACCATTTCATTATTTACAACTATGGAATTGTTTTTCATATAATTTCACTTTAATACATTTAAGTTATGTGTATGATACACAAGTTGAAGTATTTATGAAAGATAAGAAATGGTACCCAGGAAGATATTATGCAACAATAAATTGGGGATCAAATGATTTGAATACCGACTTGACTCTAGCTGAAGACCCAATGGAACACAAGTCGCACCACATTATTCTTTTGGATAATGGACAAATAGCATTACAACCAAATAACAGAATTAAATGGTCCGAACCATCTTTTGTTACAAAACCTTTCCCAGAAAAACCAGACTTTCTCGTAAATAAGGAATGGTTTAATACTGAAGGGCACGATAAGTGGGCGACTGAAGATAGTGAAAGAATGTTTTATGATACTGAATAATTATGGCAAAGAAAAGGATTCACGTAAACCAACACCACATAAGATCTAATAAAACAAAAGATACGGATCTTCCGGTGATTACAATTAAAGAAGGTAAGACCAATACATATTGTAATGAGGTTGAGATCCTTGGTCCTAGTAAGATAATATATGGGGGTTCCGGTAAAGACGCTAAACCATTACTCTCCTGTGGTGCCAGAGTTGTGATTGAAACAGAAAGTGAAATAAAAATTATAAGGTAATTTTTTTATTAAAAGTATTTTTATTATATTTGTCAATATTCAAATTGGTAACTATGACAAATAATAAACAATCTATTAAAGAACTTGTTATTGAACAAAGAAAATTAGTTATTGAATCTGTAAATATTTTCATTGCTAAACAAAATCGTTTAGAAACGGAGTACGACAAGTATTTCGCTGAAATCACAAAAAGATCGGATAAATTTAAATTAACAAAAGTTCAAGATACTTTTGATAGAGATGTTAGATATAGACATAACGGAAAGTCAATTGTTGTTGATAGGATTTCTGGGACATATAATAAATGTGTTATTACTTATTGTGGTGAATTACCAGAGGGTGAAAGTGCATATATTGATATTGCTGTTGAGGAACAATTCAAGAGGTCTAGACGTAGTTATTGGAGTGAAAGTCAAGGTTTTAAGTTAAAATTAAACATTAATTACGATGGTGAAAGGTACTACAAATCAGTGGGTACTTTCATTAAAACAATTGAGGATTTTGTTAAAGAAAAGTGGGATAGTTTCAACCGGAATCAGAGACTAAAACAACAACAAGAATTGGCTCATAAGGTTGCCAAAGAAAAATTTGATGGTGATGTTAATATCTATTACGATTATATTATTGTCAATTTCAGTAATGGTGTTAAAATTAAATATCATTTTGATGCAAACCTTGAGAAGAACGATGTCGTATTTTCATTTGCTAGTGTTGATCTACGTTCTTTAACATCTTCTACTAACCCAGAAGTAATTATTGATTTATCAAATAGATTAGGTTCTTTATAATAAAAAACCCCCAAATTACTGGGGGTTTTGTTATTTAATTAGGTTGTAATATTTTTTAAATTTTTCTAATCTATCGGCCAATCCGTGAGTACCTCCATTTACTCGTTTTGTAACTGAAGTAACTGCTCCATCATCAGACCCCCTATCACAAATAGACCATAGGCTATTGTTGTTAAAGAAAAAAGCAGCAGAAGCTAAAGGGTATTTAGTTGCAACAAGATCAGGATTTTCAACACAGTCCTCACCAATAAATTTTGAGAAATTAGAATAATTTGATTTCCCTGTTAATTGAATATAACCACGACCTCTGAATTTAAAACCTTCTTTTGTTGACTCATCCCCATTACCCATTCTTCCACCGTAAACTCTTGAAGCAATTTTTTCTGGTTTTTTTGCATATTGTTCAGCCAGATTACCGGGAAAATATTTACCAAATATTTTTTTAAGACCGTCCGTTGAATAATTTAAATTTTCAGATACTGCTTTAAAGTTTCCAGATTCGTGAGCACATTGTGCTAAGAAGTGTGCAAGACGAAGATTTGTTGTGATATTAAATTTCTTTGCCGTTTCTGGAATTTGAGCTAAAACACTATCCGGAATGTGACCTTGAAGTTTGTCAATGTTTAAACCTTCTACCTTTGCAACAACAACATCTTCTTTAATTACTTTGGTTCCAAACATCAATTCCCAGCTTTTATTTTCAGATGTTATAACACCATCCGATGTTAATCCATTTTTTGTTTGCCAAGATTTAACCGCAGCTTCAGTTTTTGGTCCAAAATTACCATCGGCTGTGAGCCCAAGTTTTTTTTGTAACTCAACAACATCATTTCCTTTTGATCCTACTTTTAATAACATAGTTTTTATTTTTATTGTTTATTTTCTGTTGCATATTTTATACCCATAATTGTACCTACAATTGAAAATGCGTTTGTCAATAATATACCAAACATATTAGACCAAGCAGCACTTATTACCTGGGTGTCCTTACCCATTAACATTGTGAATACATAAACTGCGGTAGTCATAAAACCAACACCAACTATAATCCATAAAGCAACCCTTACTATTAATACAATAAGTTCTGATTGGTTTTTCTTTTGTAGAAGATCTAAATCGTTTTCCGCACTTTGTTTTGCACTCTCAGCCTCAATTCTTGCTTGTTCGGCTTTTACCATCTCATTTTTTAACTCTTCAGTTAAACGAAGATTATCTTGTTTCCAGTCATTAAGTTCTCTGTTTTGAACTTCTAATGTCATTCTTTGGTCTTCCAGTTCTTTTAATGAATCTTGTAATTCATTAAGGATTCTTTCATTTTCTTTATTTAGATTCGTAAGATCCTCATTTTGTTTCTGGATTTTTTTGGTCATAGTAAGACGTTTATTTCTTTTGTCAGTATCTTTCTCAATACAAACTTTTAGATACTCTAAAAAGTCAGAGTCGTCTTCACTATTAATTAATTTTGTAATATTACCTTCCAGACCTATACCTTTTTTATTGTATAGATCTATTAAAGTTTTTTTTGTTGTATTATCAATTTGTATCATCTGTAAATCTTAAAAGGTGCGGTCCTATCAACATATCCCTGGTAATCTTTTTTAAATTCCTCAAGTCTTGGCTCTATATCATCAGATTTTATAATCCAGAACTGAGCCCCAGCTTGAACCGCTTTTGCTTGTTCTTCTTCTTCATTAGAGGATGATATAATACCTATTATTACGTGGTTTCCGTATTGGAAATTAATTTTTCTAATCAACTCAATTCCATCAAATGTACTACCAATAATATTTAGATCAACAAATACACATTCCGGTTTATCGTCTGTGTTATTTTCCTCAAACCATTTTTTAAACATTCTTTCAGCTTCATCAGCACTATTAACTGATCTTAGTGATAAACTTATATCCAGTAGTGAACAAGCATCCTCAAATACTAAATGGAATAAATCCTCGTCATCAACCAATAAAATAGATTCTATCATTCTTTATCTTTTTTTAAATTTATTTTCATTTTTGTACCAATTTCGTTTTTCTCACAAGTTAGATCAAAATTGTGTTCCTCTAAAATTGCCAAACAAATATTAAGTCCTAATCCATAAGTATCTTTATCTATGTCTTTGTTTTTCTTTTTGTTGTATAAATTACAAATTTTGTCAAACTCTTTTTGTGTTAAACCAGTACCATTATCTTGTATTATTAAATAGTTTTCCTCCATAAAAATTTTAACAAATTTTTTATCATTTGTATTATATTTTAAACCATTCTTTATAAGATTATCAATTGCATTACAAAATAAAATTTCATTAACGTTAGCATCAATTAGATCCCCAATCTCAACTTGTGATGAATATGATGTGTTATTTACATAATTTAAAATTAATGAACCAAGGTTTACTTTTGTTTTTTCTAAAACTGAATTTTGTTTTACCAAGTTTGTGAACTCATAAACATTCTTATAAACTTTTTGAGTATGGTTTAATCCTTCTTTAATCATTTTAATGGATCCAGCAATTTTTAAATCCTCAACAACCTCATCTGATAATCTTTTCTCTAATGAACTAATTCCTCTTGGGATGTATGTATTAATTCCGGAATGCATATCGTGTCTTATAAACCTTGCGGCATGCTCCAAATAGGAGTTCTTCTTGTTTATTACTTTAAGTTGATTTTCAATCTCGATGTCTTGAACTTTAATTGTTTTTCTTTGTAGTAAAACTAAACTTAACAAGATTAACGTTGAACCAATAATGATTAACCAAAAAACATATTTTTTAAGTTTCTCCCTTTCAAAACCCAACAATTTTTTATCCTTTACTAATTTTGTTTTATCAATTGTAAGTTTAATTACGGTTTTTTCTTTCTTTAATGTTTTTATTGTTCCGTCTTTTAATTTAACAATCGCTTCATTACCCTCATATTGATTTAGGGAATCCCTTTCTTTTGATAAAATTTTAATTTCTTTATCAATCTTTTTAATTAAATTTTTGAGATCACTGACTGAACTATTAGAATATGATTTTGGTAAATTATTTAATAATTTTTCATCTTTTTTTAAGTTTTCTAATTGAGACTCTGTAATACTTTTAATTTCTGGTTGTTGTTGTTTTATTTGTATTACATCTAATTCTATAATATCTGTGTAATTTTTAACTCTGGATAAATACCAATCAGCGGCATCATACATTCCCCGGTTATAAAAAGCAATACCAATTTCCCTACAAAGTTTTACACTTTTTTTATCTGTGTGTTTATTCTCAATCAGTAAAGAATCAAATTCTAATTGATTGGTTAGATCAGAAATGTATTCGTCATCAGGTAAAATAGGAATCCCTTGATCCCAAAAAACTTCAGCTTCTTGGTTCTTTATCTCACTAAATTGTGAATATGAGATAAAAGAAATACAAATAAAAAATAATGTTATAAATCTCTTCATTTTAAATCAATTGTAAGTTTAGTTCCGAGTTCATTTTTATTACAACTTATACTAAATCCGTGTTCTTGTAGAATTGCAATACAAATATTTAAACCAAGTCCAGATCCAGATTCTTTCTGGTCTTTTTTCCTAGCATATGGTTTTGATAAAATATCAAATTCTTCTTGTGTTAAACCCCTACCATTATCCTGGATTACTAATTTACCATTCTCAATATAGATGTGAACATATTTTGTACTACTATCATTATATTTTAAACCATTTCTAATTAAATTATCAATTGCCGTACAAAATAACGGTTCATTGACATTTGCAACTAATAAATCATCAATAATTACTTGTGATTTATATGATGTTGTTGTAAGATAGTATTCTAAAATTTGTTTTAAATCGCATTCTGTTTTATTTAAAACAACATCTTTTTTTACCAAGTTTGTAAATTCATAAACGCCCTTATAAACTTTCTGTGCGTGTAATAAACCATCTTTAAGAAGTTTTAATGGGGACTCAAGTTTTAATCTACCAATGTCTTCTTTTGTAATTCTTCTTTCTAATGAACTAATTCCTCTTGGGATGTATGTATTAATTCCGGAATGCATATCGTGTCTTAAAATTTT
>Ga0315909_10004485_pt1 | contig 16472 bp, 39 predicted proteins | sample LakEriMetagenome_11_FD_203527 | JGI IMG/M metagenome (GOLD analysis project Ga0315909, IMG submission 203527) | Freshwater fungal communities from buoy surface, Lake Erie, Ohio, United States - Buoy 2 MA125 | ecosystem: Environmental > Aquatic > Freshwater > Lake | place: USA: Lake Erie, Ohio...
TGTATATGTGAGTATTAAACTCTCTCTAGTTTCTTAGGTAGAAGAACTACTCAATAATCATAAGTATATATATACTATTAATTAATTAATATAGCTAACTAATAAAACAAATAAATATGAAAACAAGAATTTATGATTCCTTTGTGATAGGCATACTAGTAGGTGCTGTATCATTCTGTATAATACAAGTAATACTTGGTTATGCTTATGCTAGTTCAGTAACAAAGACTCCGGAAAAGGTGTCAAAAGACTGGACAGATGTAGGAGGCAATATAGATATTGAGTACTACTTGGAAGTAAGTGAAGATTCTATTTGGGTAGAGAATGTATCAAGCCATAGAGTATATGGTGGTACTTATACTCAATTAGATTCATTAATTAACATAGATAATTTATAAGTCATGACAGTAATTAAATTTCCAGAAGATTTTAAAAAGATTCCACATCATCGTATTCCAGGAGCTACTCAGTGGCTCTTTGAATATAACAATGATACTAATGAAATGATTAGTATTGTTGGCGGTGGATACGGAATACATGGTGATGGTAAAACTACATTTGAAATGTGGGATACTATGAACATGCATGATCCACAAGGACATATGACTGCTGATGATATTAATCAGTGGTTGGAAGATAATCAAGTAACTAATAAAAAATAAATAAATATGAATTCAACTATGATTGCACACAGAGAATATGTAGATCAACTACATACAGCAGAAACTAAGATCGATAATGAACTTATTAAGTATGCAGAACAATTCTTCGGGAAAGAATTGTCAACAAAAGAAACTAATGATTTAATAGCCATGGATGTCTATGACAAAGTATGGTTGTTAGATCAATACAAGTTTGAAGTTAACTACGTTAAAGAACCAAGTCTATCTGACTTGTATTAATTTATATTACCACAAGGTTTCAGGCATAACCTCTCATCCTGTAAAGCAGAGGTTGACTTGTGGTTTTTATACTCTCATCCAAGCAGGACACCTGAAGAGGTGTATAAAGGATACAAAAGCATTGGCAGTAACTTGCACACCATCTATGGCATGGAAAATTAAGTCAAGGGTTGCAACCTTGTGAGAGTACCAATAGAAAGAACGTGATATGCGTTGTATACCTGAGCATGTAGACAAACTGCTCATTTTTTAAACTTATAGAAACTTAATTAATAACTTAAAAATAAACTTATGAAAAAAGTATACATTGTTTTCTGGACATATACTAGTGATATAGATGATGATTATTGTCAACCTGAAACTAGTGTAGAGGGTGTTTACAGTACTGAAGAACTTGCTAAACAAAAAATTGCTACTCTAATAGGGTCTACTAAGAAAGAAGAAATTCTTAGTTATGAAGACTATACATCACAATGTATTGACAATGGTTACATAAGCTCTGATCCTGAAATAGATTATTGTAACTATTTGTATGTCATGAGAGATACTAGTAGTAGTAGTTATCACTATGAAGAGTTACCAGTAGTAGAACAGTGGGATGAAAAAGAGTAATCCCACTCAAACTTAAAAATAAACTTATGAAAAATTTAAAATTTAAAAAAGAAGAAGACAAGAAATGGTATATTGATTTACCAGAATGGATAGGTGCCAAAGAAGATTTAGAAATGGTAGCAGGTGCAGATAATGTACTTGATTACTTATCAGATAACACAAATTCAGTGAGTGTATTAGCATCTGAAGAACCAATAGATAATTCCATCATTCTAACTAAGAAGTGGAATATTTATGGTGGTGCTGATTATAAAGTAACTAATTGTCCAGGTGTTAATACAGCTTGGTTATGTAAAGTAACAAAGTTTGTGTATGATGGTAATTTACCTGAAAAACTATTTATAAAACGAGCATCATGAAAGAAATATTTGTAATGCTATTAATGATGACCTTAGTATGGTCACAGTATTATTTAAATCAAAAAAAATAATTATGAAAAGTATAATTTGGATAATTGCAATTTTCTCACTGTTAGTTATGGTGGGATCACTAGTAAGCATATTTATAAAACCAAGTATGGTTCATGTGTTTACGTTTATATTTTTGTTGTCTGCTGTTTTAGGAACATGCACAATGTTGGTACTTGATAAAAAATAATAATTTAAATTTAATTAAAATGATCGTAGAAATTAACTCCGAAAATTACAAAGAGATTACATCTCAAACTGAAAAACCTGTATTAATAGATTTTTATGCAGAATGGTGTGGACCATGTAAAATGTTACATTCAACAATGGAAAAACTTGCTGAAGAGTTTGGAGATAGTGTAATTATTGCAAAAGTAAATATTGAAGATAATATGGATATTAGTGTAGAACATGCTATTATGAGTATACCTGCAGTAGTTGTTTTTAATAAAGGACAAGTAGTAGGTAATAAAATAATTGGTGCAGCTTCTAAAGATACATATACCAATATATTAAAAGAACTAGTATGAGTTTAAGAACTTTAATAAAAAGAAAAGAAAATCTTCAAGATGAACTATATAATTTACACCTTGCGAAACCTGATTCTTCAACATATATGCAGAAGAGATCTGAAATTGAATATGATATTGCATGTATTGAAGAAGCAATTGAGTTGGAAAAAAAAATAAGACCATTTAAATTGGTAATAATTGGGTTTGTTTTGCTGACTTGTATTATAGTACTATCAGCTTATCTTATTAATAAATAATAAAATATGAAAAGAATAATTTTTAGTGTAATACTTATGATTACGGGAGTTAGTTACTCCCAAAACTTACCAAAGAATCTTTCTAGAGAAGAAAGAGAGTTTGTAAATAACGTAATTGAGATTACAAATGATACTATAGTAAATATAACCAAACGAAAAGATAATGTAATAGTATTAGAATTTTATAATACTATGTACACATTAAAAGATGGTTATGTTCATGAAGTATGGATTTTAGAGGACGAAGACTGGTTGTCTTTAGGAAAAGAATATTAATATTAAATTTATGATTATGAAATGGTTAAAAAGATTATTTGGAAAAAAAGAGAAAAAATTTATTTTCAATGAAAAAGGAAAGTATAAACTACTTATTATTGATGAAGATGCTGAATTAATGCATCAGAATCTAGGTATTAATGATGTAAGAGCAGAAGAACTATTAAAGTTATGTTTAGATTCATTTGAAAAAAATAAATGTCTACATACTGCAATGAAAGATGTTGTAGATGATTGTATTCATACAAATGAAATAGTATTTACTAGTTTTATGATGTCTAAAATTCTTAATACAAATGAGCAGAGAAATAGATTACATGATATGTTAAAAGACATGTTTGGTAATGGATAAGACATTAATTACCTCTGTCTTAGGATTTGATCTTAAGGCAGAGATAGTTGATCTTAACGGTCAAGCTATTAGAACAGGTTGTAAAGGATGTATTAATCCAAGAAAGAAATCTAGAATCAAGTCTAGAATACTAGATAAAAAGTTCTTTACAAACTATAATGAAGCTCTGTTAGCTAAAATAAGGGATTTAAGAAGTAATATTTAACATTATGAAGATAAGTGTTACATATGATGATACTGATGTAGCAAAAGCTCTTAGTAAGATCATCAAAGATCCAAATTCAGAAGAGTTTGTTAAGTTACTTACTCCTATGATATGCACAAGTCAGCAAGGAACTGAGCATTTCTTTAAACTTATGTTAGGTAATAAACTACCTGAACCAATACCCATTGGTACATTATGCAAAGTATCTATCAATAATCTTGGTTATGGTGTAAATAGAGAAGCTGTTAGAAAGAAATTTGCTGATGAAAATGACAAAGTAGTTGTTACTGTAAAAGAATTCAGAGGTTATCATGAGTATAGTCAGTATCAAATTGAGTATACAGATGTCTTAGACAATGGTACTACTAAAAAAGATACTACTTATGTTCAGCATAAAGACTTAGAAATTATAGAGGAATTTTAAAATAGTATATCTGTTGATATGCTTTTCCTGACCAAATGATATAGGGGGATAGAAATATCCCCTTTTCATTGTTAGCTATATATTCCTAAATATTATTAGTTTAAACCAACAAGATCTTAATAAATGATATATATTTATCTGCATATTTATGCCGGTAATGCAATATCAACTCCCTAATGGGAAAGTAATTCACCTTTCAGTAGAGGAATTTCTTGATCTTACAGATGAAGATATACAATACCTCATGTCAATTGACTACGGTGAACATATTAGGGATCCTTTTGCTGGTTCTGCTGTTGAGAATAACACCAGAGATAAGTATTATGACTTTGACTTCCTATCACAGGATGATGAAGATTTAAATGATATTATATCAGATGACACACCATTTGATGATATCATTGATTTATCTGACAATTTGGATATGTAGTTTTAAACTACCAACTACCCTTAAAATGAGTAATTAAGGACTTAGTATCTACTCAAAAATCAATTTATTTATTAATTTTTTAAAACCTTTAAAGATGAACTCTAAAGTAATCGTATTGTCTGATGACACAACAAAAGCAGTAATTGAAGTATCTAAAAATAACTCTGATTATGGTTATATTCGTGTACAACAAGTAAGAACAATGATTGATGACAATGGTTTCTTAAGAAGAAAACCTGTATCTGCATTGATCCCTGGTACAATATCTGAATTGCAAGATTCTGGATTCTTTGCAGGACAACAATTGGATGGTAAAATTGTAGTTGAAGAGTCGTTTGAACCTTTCAATGAGAAAACACCAGAACGTGATTTAAAAATTGCTGGTGAGACTGGCATAGTATGTACATTTGGTGGATTACCTATCTACAGAAGAACTAAGTTTTCTTTTGATGGTAATGCAACAGATACTTTAATTAAACATGATAATGTTGAAGAATTAAAAGCAGCATATGCTAGAAGTAAATCTTCTGCTATAAACAATGCACGTCCATCAGATGATTTCTCAATTGGTGGATAGTATTTGATTAGTTAATATGAGAGGGGTAGTAATATCCCTCTCTTTTTATGAATGTAAAATTGTATGATTAAAATGGAAAAGTTAAAACAACAGGTAAGAGATTACCAATTATCTGCAGGTAAAATGTACATGCAGTATGAACAAGACAAGTATTCTGTATATCAGAATTATTTGTACAAAAGAGCACTATATGGTCTAGATGCTCTTAATCAACAAGAACTGGCTACAATGTGTAGCAAGAAGAAACAAAGAATTACAAATGTATTTAAAAGATCACAAAGTGTTCTTAATACATTTAAACAGAAAGTTACTATTGAGTATACTAATGGTATTTTCAAATCTTTGTTTCCAAATGCTAAATTGACAAAAGAACTTGTGACTTTGAATGATGTTGATGAAAAGTTTAAGAATATTCTAACTTTTAAAGATTTAAACATTGATAAAGATCAAATAATTTGTATCTTTATAGCCGAAGGTATACTACCTAAAAACTTTTTAAGTTTAAAAGAAGCACCGGTTAGTCTACCTCAGCTTAAAAATCAAAGAGTATGAGAACATTTTATGACATTAGAAGTAAAGAAAATGTCCATGAGAAGACACATGTGCCTTTACAAGCCAGAGTGATCTGGAAAACAAAAACACATTTCTTAATCAAAGTACCCATAGAAAATGAAGTTAATAACCTTAAAGGTTATATGGTTATTCCTAGGACTATATACATTTACAAGGTATACTTTGCTACAGGTTTCTGGGATGGTATTAAAGCTTTATTTAGAGGTGGTGAAACTCCTCCTATAACAAAAGCAAAAGGTAGTTTTCCAGAAGATCTGCTATGAAACTTAAAATCTGTGATGGCTGTCAGAAAGAGACAGTCATCTGGAAAAACCATGAGGGATTCAAGTATTGCAAGTATTGTTGGAGTTGCCAAAAAGCCATTGATACTAACAGTTCACAGAAACCAACTGATTATAAAATCCCTCTGGTTTCTTCTAAAAAGAAAAAGAAAGATCAAGAGTATCTTAAACTAAGAGAAAAACATTTATTAGTTAACAATCTCTGCCAGGTAAAGGTGAGTGGATGTAGTCATGGTGCTACTGATATTCACCATACCTATGCAGGGAGTAACAGAGATGCTTTTTATTTAGTACAAAGTACTTGGTTAGCAGTATGTAGGAATTGTCATGATTGGATTCATGCTCATCCTACAGAAGCAAGAACAATGAATTGGTTAAAATAAACTTATGACAAAAGATGAAGTTCAATTAGAAGCATTAGCAGCAACTGATGGTAAAAGAAGATGTAGTGTAGTTTTGGGTACTGGTGTAGGAAAGACTCTAGTGGGTCTGAATCATATAGACCAAAATACTACTCCACTAATGAGAGTTCTTATTGTTGCTCCTAAAAAATCAATTTTTCAGTCATGGAAAGATGATGCTGTAAAATTTGATAAAGAAGAATTGCTAAACAGAATGACATTTACTACTTATCTGAGTCTGAATAAACATAATCCTCATGACTATAATGCTGTGTATTTAGATGAAGCACACAGTTTGTTAGATAGTCACCGAGGATTCTTACAGTTATTTGGTGGTAAAATACTAGGTTTAACTGGTACACCACCTAAACGTGATTATTCAGAAAAAGGTAAATTAGTGCAAGAGTTCTGTCCTGTAGTATTTACATTCAAAGCAGATGATGCTGTAGAAAATAAAATACTAAATGATTATCAGATTGTTGTCCATCAACTTAAACTATCTACAGAAAAAAATTATCTTGTAGATATGAGTGGTAGAAAATGGATAACTGATGAAGAATCTAATTATGTATATTGGTCTAGAAGAATAGATGTAGGATCAGGAAACATGCACATGCTCAGAGTTATGAGAATGAAAGCATTAATGGAATATCCTAGTAAAGAAAACTATACTAAAATTCTTATGAAAAGTATCAATACTAAATGTATTGTATTTGCAAATACTCAAGCACAAGCAGATAAACTATGTGAATATAGTTATCATAGTAATAATAAAGAGTCTGAAGAGAATTTAAGAATGTTTAAAGCAGGTGAGATAACTAAGTTATCTACTGTAATGCAACTTAATGAGGGTGTAAATATACCAAATCTTAGACAAGGTATTATTATGCATGCATATGGTAATGAGAGAAAAGCAAGTCAAAGAATTGGTAGGTTATTAAGACTTAATCCAGATGAAAAAGCTATTGTCCACATACTATGTTATGTAGATACAGTAGATGAAAAATGGGTTAAAGAAGCATTAGAAGGTTTTGACCAGACTAAAATTATTTGGAAAGATTTTAATATTTCATTATATTAATAGTATGGAAGAGACTAAAACACACAAACTGGCAATTTACAATGATGATGTAAATTCCTATGATTATGTTACAGCATGTCTTATAAGACTATGTCAACACAATCCTATTCAAGCAGAACAATGTGCTATTACAGCACATAATGTAGGAAAATGTGTAGTTAAATCTGGTGCTTTCTTGGATATGTTTGAATTAAAAACTACTTTTGATGATCTAGACATTAAATCTGAAATTGAGGAATATGCAAGTGATTTGTATTAATGATGAGAATAGGCCAAAAAAAATCTCTCCATATGAATGGATTGAGGAAGGTAAAACCTATACTGTTGTAGAAGTATCTAAAATGGGTTTACAAGCCGGTAAATTTGGATATAAACTTAAAGAAGTACAACTATCAGAACAATCATTTCCATATGAATATTACAATGCAGACAGATTTTTACCAATAGAAACATTAGTACAAGTTGCTGAAGAATTAAAATCAGAAGAGATTCCTGCAGATCTAGAACTAGTTTAACTTAAAACATATGGAAGAGTACACTAAAGAAGATGTAGTGGAAGCTCTTTTAAAAATTCCTAACAAATCAAGACATAGAGTATTAGTTGATCAAAGAAGTTACTTAGTGGCTATTTTAGCTTATAGATTTTTATTAACTGAGAACACTATTGCTGGTCTTACTGGTTTTAAAAGAGATAAAGTAAACTACAATAAAAAACTTGCATTACAGTTACATGCAGATAAGTCTTATCAGCAAAATGTCTATGTGTATGCTCAAATGTTTCCATTTGATTTTAGTGTAATTGAACCTAATGAAACTGGTAGTAACAGATCAAAAAGAATTGAACTTGATCTTGATAGAAAGTTTTATAACAAGTTAAAAGCAATTGGAAATATAAAAGGTCACTCAGATATAAGAGTAACAATTAAATTTTTCTTAGAAAAAAGTATAAAGATATGGGAAGAATGAAAGAACTTTGTATGGATATTATTGAGGCCAATGGTGGGATACCTGAAGGCATGACTATACAGGATATAGTCAAAATGAAAGAGTTAGAAATTTATAATTGGTATGAGTATGAACGACAACAAGAGAAAAACAGACTACAACAGTATAAACAAGAAAATACAGGAGAGACTGGAAAGGTTGAACAAGTCAGCAAAAAATTCTCCCAAAGGTATGGAGAAGCCAAAGAACAAAAAAACAGTGAACAATGAAGAAGGTGATTAATTTATTATTAGCAGTATTAACTACAGGATGTGTTAGTGCTCAGTGGACTTATAAAACAGTAGATAATGGTTTTGATGAACCATATAAAATTGCACATACAGCAGAAAATAATGGTGCTTTTCTTAAACTAGAAAAGGTTGATACTTTTGTTATATGGTATATCCAAGGTGGTTATTATTGTGATGATAAACCTGATATAGATGTAGTATTTGTTGTAAAAGGTGTAAATAAAAAATACAACCTAAAAGGTACAAAAAATGAAAAGAACAATGTAGTATTCTTTCCATGGAACTTAGACATAGATGAAAACTTAAATGCAGATTTTAAAGGTGCTTCATCAGTAAAAATCAGAATAAATGAAAGTTATTGTACATCAGAAGTATATGAGTTTAACATGAGTAACAGTAAAGCTGCTTATGATTTTATGATTAAGTAATGTTACACTTTATTAAGTACCTAGTGGTATGGATAAGCCAAAACTTGTCCATACCATTCTGGATGGTGGGTCATGTGCACCTGTCCGTAAATATTTATCAAGACATATATGAGTTATTAGCATCATTTGGTATGAATATCATTGTTGCTGTAGGATTTATTATTGATTATTTAGAACAAAAAAAGAAGTTATGAAAGAAGTATTATTAGCCTTGATGATAGGCCTGACAATTTGTTATGAGACATATGTATTACTTAAAACAAGAGGCTTTGTAAGAGCTCTGTATATACTACCTAAAGATGCAGATGAAGAAAAAACAATAAGAATAGTAGGTGGTTGTTTCTCCCTAATCTATCTTGTATGGCTGATTTTAGGTATGGCACTTAGTGGATTATGGTATGCATACTTAGTTATTTTTATATTATCTGTTTTGCAGTCTCCTGTAGCTAAACATTTTAAGAAACATGAGCAGTGGGAAGCTTTAATAGTATTTAAGAAAATAGACTGTGTTATATCTATAGCTATTCTTGTATGGTTATTCTTTGCACATTTTCATCCTGAAGTTCTTGGATGCTGGAAAATTAACCTTTAAATCAGAATAAGATGGTGGTTGAGAAAGTTACCAGAAAATCTATGATTATAAGACCAAGTGGGAGGAGTACTGATTTTATCAGTCCCTCCTTTGGTCATGGCTGTTTGTATAACTGTACTTACTGTTATATGAAAAGACATAAGCCGGAAGGATTATCTGTAGCTACAAATACTATGGATATCCTGACAGAAATTAATTCACATGCTTATTTTTCTACAGTAGAGAAACCAAATCAAACAGGAGAGTATGTAACCTATGATATCTCTTGTAATGAAGACTTTGCTCTGCATGCTAAATATCATGAATGGAAGACAATCTTTGGATTCTTTAGAGATCATCCACTTGCTATGGGTTCATTTGCCACTAAATATGTAAATGGAGAATTATTATTATTTAATCCAGAAGGTAAAATTAGAATAAGATTTAGTTTGATGCCTGAGAAATGGAGAAAGATTCTTGAACCTAATACAAATTCTCTTGATGAAAGACTTAGAGCTGTAAAATGGTTTATTGATGCTGGCTATGAAGTACACTTAAACTTTAGTCCTGTAATAGTACATGATGATTGGTTAACAGAGTATGAGTTCTTATTTGATATAATTGACAAACATTGTTATATGTATCATTGGCCACAAAACTCTATCAAAGCTGAAGTAATATTCCTTACCCATAATGAAGATAAGCATCAGTATAATCTACAGCATAAACTTCCAGGTGAAGATTTACTTTGGGTACCTAAAATACAAGAAAGTAAAGTATCTCAGTATGGTGGAAAGAATCTTAGATATGAACACAACAGAAAAGCAGATTACATCAAACAGTTTGTTGAGTTACATGATAAGATAATACCTTGGAATACAATTAGATATATATTTTAGTTATGAGACTTAGAGATACAGAACTTATAGGTAGGAGACTTGTAAAGTATGGGTTCTACAGATCTAAAACAGATCATCAAAACTATAGATATCATAATCTTCAAGGAGCAATAACTATTCAGTTTCAAAGATATGGAGTTGTAGGGTGGTCAGCTTTAATAGTTCATGAGATAGATGCACATACTACAATTAAGTTTGATGAATATGAAGCTTTATTTACTCCAGAGTGGTTAGTAGAAGAACATAAGAAATTACAAGCAATGTTTAAATTTTTAAGAGGATGATAAAGAATTTTAGTGATCCAAAGATTAAGGGATTAATCGTGGGTATTTGCCATGAACATTGGCATGTTGCAAAACCAAGTGACAGTAATATTGGATATTTATGGTATATGTATGCAGCAGGTACCAAAGTTGGAACATTCAGACCATTTATTTTCTTTGCAGAATTAAATTTACTTGTTAAGACAGGTTATATTACTGAAGAAGAGAAACTTAATTTGCTTGGAATGTTGGATAGTTCAGATGAAGACAATGCAAATATTATGGCTTTTTCTTTATTAACTTTGAGAAATAATAGGCTAAAAGACCTTGGTGTTTATACTTTGGATAATGATAAATACAAGGAAATTGACTATATTAGAGATATTATTAACACTGAAATATTTATAGGACAATGGCAGAAATAATTTTAAAATTCAAAGAAGATGAACTTGAAGATGCAAGAACTGCAATAGATGGTTGGAAATGGAAAGGTGCTATGTGGGAACTTGATCAATGGCTTAGAGGTGAGATAAAGTATAATGAAAAGATATCTGGAGAAATAGATGCTGCTTATCAAGCTGTTAGAGATAAGATCCGGGAGATTTTAAATGATGATAACTTAAATATAGAATCATGAAAGAATTAGTTCAAATTATTGATACACTTTGTGTAACACTAGTAACACTGGTATTTATGTATGGAGTTTATAAACTGTTAATGGATTAATATGGAATGTGTTAAATGTGGAGCTCCGGCAACCAAGAGATATAGTCCTGATCTTGATATCAAGGGTATAGGAATGTGTGCTGAGCATACTGATGAAATTATGATGGATCTTATGGTTGCTCAGTTTGACAAGAAAGGCTGGGAGAAATTTGAGAAAAAGTATTTACCTAAAAAAGATAAGTGATGGAATTTGTGATTATAACAGTAGTAGTATTTGCAGTTGCAGGTTTAATAATTTATAACTTAAAAGATGAAAACTATCATAACTGGGATGATTGACTGTATGTTTACAGCGATCATCAGTATTATTTATAGAAATTTAGAATAAAATGAGTGAACAAGAATTAATAGATCTCGGCTTTGAAAGAGTAGATATACTTGATGATGAAAGCCAAAATGGATATGATTACTACTACTATCATAAAGAACTATGTTCTGGGGTACTTTTACATAGTACAGATAATATTGATGTTAAAGATGACAAATGGGTATTAAAATCATTTGAGATTCCTGCATTAAATATCACAGAAAAAGCTCATTATGATCAGTTTCTAGAAATTATGGATAATATAACTTGTTAGATATGTTTAGTGGTAAATTCATTAAGAAAAATGGAAAACTTATCTTTAATAGTCCACAAGATAAATTAGCTTATGAGATTTTTGTAGATAAGATTTCAGAAGGTCAAAAAGTAGAAATGTATATTGATCTTGCAAATACAGATCATAGTAAAGCACAACTTGCAAAAGTACATGCTTGTATTAGAGAAATGGCAAAAGAGTCTGGATACACTTTTGATGAAATGAAAGATGTAGTAAAAGATGCATCTGGTCTAGGGGGTAAATCCTTTGCAGATTGTAGTAAAGATGAACTTATGTTAGCTATAGAAGCTTGTATACAAATAGGAAGAGAACAGTTTAATCTTTCTCTAGGGTAGGTGCTACGTAACCTTCATCTCCTGGTTCTAAGACTTCTTTTTCATCATATAGTTTTTGTTCACTTGCCTGTCTTTCTATTTCAGCAAGAAGAAGAACTATTGTATAAAATGTTCTTTGAGCAGAATCTAAATCTTCATATTTTTTATTCATGATGTCTTTAAAATAGTCATCACCTTTTTCGGGAATATTCATTGATTGAAGTACATGAAAAGATGCAGCTTTAGCCATTAAATAAAAACTTTTATTAACCTTGATGTCTAATATTACATCATCTTTCAATTCTTTAACTTTTATCATAGTATTAATTTTAAACAAAAATAGAAAAAAAATGGATTTAGAAGAAATTAAACAAAAAATGTTTACTAAACTTGGACCCAGCGGCTGGGACAGGATATTTAAATCTTTTGTATTTAGCAGTGACTTTGATGATATACTTACTAAGTTGTATACACTGAGTCAAGAGGATAAAAGGTTTACTCCACCACTTAAACAAGTCTTTAGGGCCTTTGAGGAGTGTCCATATGATAAACTACAAGTAGTAATAGTAGGTCAGGATCCATATCCACAGTTAGGAGTTGCAGACGGTATATCATTTAGTTGTGGTAACACAGGTAAATTACAACCAAGTCTTAAGTATATCTTAGGAGAAGTAAACAGGACAGTATACAATGGTCATCCAGTAAGTGAAGATGTAGATCTTACCAGATGGTCTAATCAAGGTATACTTATGCTTAATACAGCTCTTACAGTTGAAGTAGGTAAGATTGGTAGTCATTATGATATATGGAAACCTTTTACTGCCTACTTGTTAGATTGGTTAAATAATTATAATCCGGGATTGATTTATGTATACATGGGTAAAAAAGCTGAAGAATGGTCTGAACTTACTACTAACACTGAGTATAAGTTTACTGTTAAACATCCTGCTTCTGCTGCTTATAACGGTTCTAAATGGGATAGTAATGATATATTTGTTAAAATATCTTCAATAGTAAATAACACTAGTAATAATATAATAACGTGGTAAAATGATAGAAATCTTCACTAAACTAATTCAGAATGATTTGACACCAAATTCATTCTATGTTTTGTACTGTATTAAAGAAAAAATAGTACCTCACAATTCAATTAATAAAGCACTTGAGTGCAAAAGACTGCATATGAATCACTGGCTGTCAGAATCCTTGGAATTGACAGATAAAAGCATTATCTTTATGGCAGAAATTGATGGATATTTTAAGAAATCCAAGAAGAAAACTTCTAAAGATTTAATGGGGCAGAATTTCATGCAGAACATAGAGGCATATGTAAAAATATTTCCTAATAAGAAACTATCCTCTGGAAAATATGCAAGAGTTCCAGCCAAAAATCTTGAGAATGCATTTAGATGGTTCTTTGATAACTTCAATTATGATTGGGAAACTATATTTTTAGCAACACAAAAGTATGTACTAGAATATGAATCTAAAAACTATGAATACATGAGAAACTCTCAATACTTTTTGAGAAAACAAAATGTAGACAAAAGTTGGGATTCTGACTTAGCAACTTATTGTGAATATCTAAATGATAATCCTGATGAAGATAAAAATGTATTTAGTGACTTAATTGTATAATTTAAATTTTAAAAGTTTATGGGAAAACTATTTAATGGTGCACGACATCTGTTACCAGTTAGTGAAAGAAACAGTCTTGAAAAAGGTCTTGTTAAAATGAAGGCAAAGAGAGAAGGTAAAATACCTGCATTAATAACTGCATGGCCTAAATTTAATGATGCCTTTTGTGATGGACTTGAGTGGAGAACTATAACAGTTGTAGGTGCACGACCTGGTACAGGTAAGACCCTGTTTATGGAACAGGTGGTTTCTGATATTATAGAAAAGAATCCAGATCAGAAATTTAGAGTACTTAAATTTCAAATGGAAATGGTTGATGAAACTAGTGCAATTAGAAAGTTTGGTCTGATTACAGGTGCTGATTACAATACATTAATGAGTAAGGATGGAAAGTTAGTTGACAAAAAATTATTTGAGAAGTGTGTAGAATACTACAAATCAACAATAAATAATGATTTAATTAATGTCATCTACGATACGTGTACTGTCAATGAAATGTGTGCTACAATTCATTATGAATTGGAAAGATACAAGAATGAAGATGGTACTTATCCAAACATGCTTGTTACAATAGATCACTCTGCTCTATTCAAAAATGATGTTGGACAGAAAGACAAGTTTGATATGCTAGGTGCATTAGGTGAAGCCTTGACTTATATGAAGAAGAATTATCCCGTAGCATTTGTTGTCCTAAGTCAGTTGAATAGAAACATAGATGATGTTAAAAGACAAGTAGAAGCCAACTATGGCAATTATGTATTAGATTCTGACATTTATGGTTCTGATGCTTTATTACAACATGCTGATGTAGTTATTGGTATTAATAAACCCTCTATTAGAAAAATACAGAAATATGGTCCTGAGAAGTTCCTAATTGAAGATCCGGATACATTAGTGTTCCACTTCCTGAAGTCACGTAATGGTATGACCAGAATCAGTTTCTTTAAATTAGATAGAGCTACTATGAGAATAGTAGAAATACCAACACCTGCTAGGGAAACCACAGCAAAAATCCAAGTAAATTAATTAACATGAATAACAACAATTTAAGAAAAGAAAAAGAAAGAGAGTTCTATATGCAGCATATGGACACTTTCAAAGCAATTGGATTAGCAGATCCATTTTTTACTATTAAAACTGCTTTCTTTAAGAAAGGTAAGTTTGGAAAACAATGTCAGTTCTTTGAATGGGAATTGAAGAAAGGAGAAGACATCTATATTGAGTTCTACGAAAACGTGTATGATGGAGCAGGAAAGAATACAGACATTGTACCAGGTATTGAAGACAGACAGTTGTTTAAACTTAAGTTTAATCCTTTTTACAATGAGGAGTATGATGTTACAGAAACAGTTGATGCTGACGGTAAAGTAGATAGAAAATATCTAGTTTCTTTAGGTGAGATGGTTGCTGTACTACCTAGTGGACAAGAGATTAGTTATTCTCTTTATGAAAAGAGAAAAGAAGAAGCTAAACTTGAAGTACCACAGTTACAGAAGTCATTAAGTTTGTTTCCAGATTTTGAGCAAGAATTTGCTCCTAAAGTAGAAGCAGAGATTTTTAATGAAGAAATTGCTGATGCACCATTGTCAGAAATTACTATCAGAGATTTAGCAGCAATTATGTTACTAAAACCTGTTAGTGCTAGACCTTGGTTGAATGATCTGATTAAACAAACAAAAAGTGATATATGAGTATAGTACTTCCAACTAAGAAAGTAAAAGCTGAAAGACAAAATCCTAAAAGGATTGTGATTTATTCTAAACCTAAGACTGGTAAAACAACAGCTTATGCAGGTTTAGAAGACAATTTAATTCTTGACTTGGAAAATGGTGCTGATTATGTTGAAGCTCTTAAAGTAAAAATTGGTAGTTTACAAGAACTATTGGATACTGGTAAAGCAATTAAAGCTGCAGGTAATCCATATAAGTTTATTACTATTGATACTGTAACTGCATTAGAGGATATGATTATGCCACTTGCAATTAAACTTTACAGAGGTACATCAATGGGTAAAAACTATGATGGAGATAATGTAACTACACTACCAAATGGTGCCGGATATTTATATATCCGTCAAGCATTCTTTCAAGTTTTAGATTTTATTGATACCTTAGCACCCACAATTATCCTATCTGGTCATATTAAAGACAAGGTAGTTGATGATAAGGGAGAGATGGTCATGTCTGCAAATATAGACTTGACAGGTAAGATTAAATCTTTAATTTGTGCAAATGCAGATGCTATTGGATATATGTACCGTAAGGGTAACAAGACCATTTTGTCTTTTAAGACTAATGAAGAAGTTACTTGTGGTGCAAGACCAGAGCATTTACGTAATGAAGAAATAGTAATTTCTGAGATGATTGATGGTGTTTTAAAGACATCATGGGAAAAAGTTTTTGTTTAATAATTAAAAAAAAGTAAAGTAAAATGGCTTTAAGTACAGAAGATCTTGGTACCGGTGGATCCGGCCTACCAAAAACAATTAGTCCAGGTAACAAAGTAT
>Ga0315909_10004486_pt1 | contig 16471 bp, 17 predicted proteins | sample LakEriMetagenome_11_FD_203527 | JGI IMG/M metagenome (GOLD analysis project Ga0315909, IMG submission 203527) | Freshwater fungal communities from buoy surface, Lake Erie, Ohio, United States - Buoy 2 MA125 | ecosystem: Environmental > Aquatic > Freshwater > Lake | place: USA: Lake Erie, Ohio...
CAACGTGAATCAACACAATGGGTCCCGTCAGGCGACCTACAACTACACCGTGGTCCGGCAATTCGCCATCATGACCGTGGTCTGGGGCGTGGTCGGCATGCTGGTGGGCGTGTGGATCGCCGCTCAGCTGGCCTTTCCGGCCTTGAACTTCGATATTCCGTGGCTGTCCTATGGACGCTTGCGCCCGTTGCACACCAATGCGGTGATCTTCGCGTTCGGCGGATGTGCGCTGTTTGCGACCAGCTATTACGCAGTCCAGCGCACCTGTCAGGTCCGACTCTTCGCCGGACCGCTGGCCGCCTTCACGTTCTGGGGCTGGCAACTGGTGATCGTCTCGGCCGCCATCTCGCTGCCGCTGGGCTACACCTCGGGCAAGGAGTACGCAGAGCTCGAATGGCCGATCGATATCCTGATCACACTGGTGTGGGTGTCCTACGCGATCGTGTTCTTCGGCACCCTGGCCACACGCAAGGTGCGGCACATCTACGTGGCCAACTGGTTCTACGGCGCATTCATCCTGACGGTGGCGCTGCTGCATGTGGTGAACAGCGCAGCCATTCCCGCAGGCTTCATGAAGTCGTACTCGGCTTATGCGGGCGTGCAGGACGCGATGATCCAGTGGTGGTACGGCCATAACGCGGTGGGCTTTTTCCTGACCGCGGGCTTTCTGGGCATGATGTATTACTACGTGCCCAAGCAGATCGGTCGCCCGGTGTACTCCTACCGGCTGTCGATCGTGCACTTCTGGGCGCTGATCTTCACCTACATGTGGGCGGGCCCGCACCACCTGCATTACACCGCGCTGCCCGACTGGGCGCAGTCGATCGGCATGGTGTTCTCGCTCATTCTCCTTGCGCCTTCGTGGGGCGGCATGATCAACGGGATCATGACCCTCTCGGGGGCCTGGCACAAACTGCGTGATGACCCGATCCTGCGTTTTCTGATCGTCTCGCTCTCGTTTTACGGCATGTCGACCTTCGAAGGTCCGATGATGTCGATCAAGACAGTCAACGCCCTGTCGCACTACACCGACTGGACGATCGGCCATGTGCACTCGGGTGCGCTGGGCTGGGTGGGCCTGGTCTCGATGGGCAGCCTGTATGACCTGATCCCGCGCCTCTTTGGCCGCGAGAAGATGCACAGCATCCGCGCTATCGAAGTGCACTTCTGGGTGGCCACGATCGGCATCGTGCTCTATGCGGTCTCGATGTGGATCAGCGGTGTGACCCAGGGTCTGATGTGGCGTGCTGTGGAGCCTGACGGCACCCTCACCTACTCCTTCGTCGAGTCGGTCAAGGCCAGCTATCCGTACTACTACGTGCGCCTGCTGGGTGGCCTGCTGTATCTGGGCGGCATGCTGATCATGGCCTGGAATGTGGCGATGACCGTGCTGGGCTCCAAACCCGTCGATGCGCCGGTGCTTGCTGCACCCGCTCACGCCTGACGCCACGCGGAGACAACCATGGCCTTCAGTCACGAAAAGATCGAAACCAACGTTCTGCTGCTGATCGTGCTCACCCTGCTCACCGTGGCGGTGGGCGGTCTGGTGGAGATCGTGCCGCTGTACTTCCAGAAATCCACCACCGAGCCGGTGCAAGGACTCAAGCCCTACAACGCCTTGCAGCTGGCCGGACGCGACATCTACATCCGCGAAGGCTGCTACAACTGCCACTCGCAGATGATCCGCCCGATGCGTGCCGAAACCCTGCGTTACGGCCCTTATTCGGTGGCGGGTGAATTTGTGTGGGACCACCCCTTTCAGTGGGGCAGCAAACGCACCGGCCCGGATCTTGCCCGTGTTGGTGGTCGTTACAACGACGAGTGGCACCGTGTGCACCTGATGAACCCGCGTGACCTGGTCCCTGAATCGAACATGCCGGGTTACCCCTGGCTGGCCAAGGCACAGGTCAGCGGCACCACCATCCAGGCCAACATGCGCGCGCTCTCCAAGGTGGGCGTGCCGTACAGCGCCGAAGACATTGAACAGGCCGCACAGGCCGTCAAGGGCAAGACCGAGATGGAGGCGCTGATCGCCTACCTGCAGGGTCTGGGCACCGCGATCAAATAAGGAGAGCGCACGATGGATGTCAATCTGCTGCGCGGTCTGATCACCGCCATCTCGCTGGCCTGCTTCGTGGGCATTGCCCTGTGGGCTTATGCACCGCGCAACAAGGCGCGCTTCGAGCAGGACGCGCGCCTGCCGTTCGAGGACTGAGGAGCCCGCCATGTCCGATTTCGTCAGCGGCTTCTGGTCGCCCTACGTCACGATCGCCACCCTGGCGGCGATCGCCTTTTGCCTGTTCCTGCTGATCGCCAACAGCCGCAAGCCGCCCACCACGGCCGACAACACCACCGGCCATGTGTGGGACGGCGACCTGCGCGAAGCGAACAATCCGCTGCCGCGCTGGTGGGTGGGGCTCTTTGTCATCACCATCGTCTTCGGGCTGATCTATCTGTGGATGTACCCGGGACTGGGCGATCGCGCCGGCAGTCTGGGCTGGAGCACGGCGGGCCAGCATGATGCCGAGGCACGTGCCCTTACCGACCAGATCGCACCGGTCTATGCAGCCTTTCAGGCCAAGCCCGTGGCCTCGCTGGTGAGCGACCCGCAGGCACGTGCCATCGGTGAGCGGCTGTTTCTGAACAACTGCGCGCAATGTCATGGCTCGGACGGGCGTGGCGCCAAGGGGTTTCCGAACCTGACCGACACGGACTGGCTCTATGGCAATGGTCCGGAGCAGATCGTGCAGTCGATTGCCAAGGGTCGCCACGGCATGATGCCTCCGATGGCCCAGGCAGTGGGCGGCGCAGCCGAAGTGGAGCAGCTCGCCCAGTATGTGCTGTCGCTTTCGGGTGGCGCCACCGACGCAGTGAAAGCTGAACTCGGCAAATCGAAGTTCGGCGCCTGTGCCGCGTGTCACGGTCCGACCGGTCAGGGCAATCAGGCACTCGGCGCCCCCAACCTGAGCGATACGGTCTGGCTGCATGGCGGCGGGCTGCAATCCGTGGTGGCCATCATCAACAACGGTAAGGACAACCAGATGCCAGCCTGGGAGCGCAAGCTCACCGAGGGGCAGATCCATGTGCTGGCGGCCTATGTCCTGGGACTGTCTGAACCTGCGAAGCGCGCGGCGCGCTGATGCAACCAGCATGACCGAGGTCAAGCGCGTCATCCCGATTGAGCCCGAGCCTGCGGTCGCGGGCGACAGCGGCGGGCTGTTTTCGCTCTACGCCTCGCACGGCAAGATTTACCCGCGCACCGTCAGCGGCCGCTTTGCGCGCCTGCGCTGGCTGGCTGTGATCTTCACGCAGCTGATTTTCTACGGCTTGCCGTGGCTCACCTGGAACGGCCGGCCGGCGGTGCTCTTCGATCTGGCCGCCCGCAAGTTCTATCTGTTCGGTTGGGTCCTGTGGCCGCAGGACTTCATCTACCTTGCAGGTCTGCTGGTGATCGCAGCGCTGTCGCTCTTTTTCTTCACTGCGGTGGCAGGGCGCTTGTGGTGCGGCTATGCCTGCCCGCAGACCGTGTACACCGAGCTCTTCATGTGGGTCGAGCGGCGCATCGAGGGCGATCGCGTGGCACAGATGAAGCTTGACGCTGCACCCTGGAGTGCGCGCAAGCTCGGCCTGAAGGCGCTCAAGCATGCGGCATGGATTGCACTGGCGCTCTTTACCGGCTTCACCTTCATCGGCTACTTCGCGCCGATCAGAGAGCTCGCCGGACACATCGCGCAATTCACGCTGGGCCCCTGGCAGGTGTTCTGGTGGCTCTTCTACAGTTTCGCCACCTGGGGCAATGCAGGCTTCATGCGCGAGCAGGTCTGCAAATACATGTGCCCCTATGCGCGCTTTCAGGGTGCGATGTTCGACAAGGACACGCTCATCGTGACCTATGACGAACAGCGGGGTGAGCCGCGCGGATCGCGCGGGCGCAAAGCCGATGCGGCCGCGATGGGGCTGGGCAGTTGCATCGATTGCGGCTTGTGTGTGCAGGTATGCCCCACGGGCATTGATATCCGCCAGGGGCTGCAGTACGAATGCATCGGCTGCGCTGCGTGCGTCGATGTGTGCGACACCGTGATGGACAAGATGCAGTATCCGCGCGGCCTGGTGCGCTATGCCACGCAGCGCGCCATCACCGAAGGTCTGCAAGGCAAGGACATCGTGCGCCATGTGCTGCGTCCGCGGGTGTGGGTGTACGGGCTGATGCTGGTGGCCCTGATCAGTGCCCTGCTGGGCTCGCTCGCCACCCGCAACCCGCTCAAGGTCGATGTGATCCGTGACCGCCATGCCCTGGCGCGCGTGGTGGAAGCCGGCGACATCGAAAACACCTACCGCGTGCACTTCATCAATACCGCCGAGCGCCCGATGCGGGTGCAGCTCGGTGTGGAGGGGATGGAAGGACTGCGCGTGGCCGGTGCCACCGAGTTCGATCTGCCTGCCGTATCCAATCGCATCGTGCCGGTCAGTGTGCGCATCACCCCCGGCGCAGCGGCTTCGGGTTCGCATCAGATTCGCTTTGTGATTCGCCCTGAAGGCGATCCGGCCCATGCCCGAAGCGAAGCGTCCACCTTCATCCTGCCTCGCTGATTGGACTGATCAGGAGCCTGCATGACCGTACTGACCCCTTCGACCTCTGGTTCCCCGATGCCCCCGCACACCGCGTCCGCTGTCCCAACATCCGCTCCCGTTGCGCGCCCCGCCTGGAAGGAGCCGCTGGTCTGGCTGGTGGTCGGCATTCCTGGGCTGACCATCGTGGCCGGACTGGTGACCTGGTGGATTGCCGCGCAGCGCGCAGACAGCGATGTGGCGGACGATCACTATCGGCGTGGCCTCGCCATCAACCGCGTGCTGGAGCGCGAAGAGGCCGCACGGGCTGCCGGCATCCGCGCGGTGATCCTGGCACCGCAGGCCGATGCGGGCCGCACGCCACAGGTGCGGCTGGAAGGCAGCGGTCCCTTGCCCGAAGCGATCGTCGTGCAACTGACGCATCCGGTGCATGCGCAAGAGGATCGCCGGTTTGAACTGGTCATTCAGCCGGACGGCAGCTACCGCACACCGACCATGCCACAGGCTGACGGCGCGGCGCATCAGGCCCCGCGAGCGGGCGCGCCAGCGGTCGGAACATACCCCCCTGGACCCGGTGCAACACGATCCGGCCAGTGGCCTGCATCGGGACAATGGAATCTCTCGATCGAAACGCCGCAATGGCGTCTTGCGGGTCAACGCATCGGCCTGAGCCTAGGCATGACCTTGAACCTGCCGCCCTCGCCAGCGCAGGCGCCTGGGCCGGTACTACGATCGCCTCAGTCACCTCAGTCACCTCAGTCACCTCAGCAAACTCAGCCACCTCAGCCACCTCAGTCACCAGGAGGCCGCGATGCCGCGATCGGTTCGTGAATGGATCGTTGTGCTCTGGCCCGCCTTCATGGCGGCCTGTGTGCTTGAGATCCTGGTCTTTGCAGGGTTTGATCCGCATGACATCCATCTGTTCGGACTGACGTTCGAGAGCGGCCGTGAAACCGTCTATTCGGTCGCGTTCCTGGCCTTCTGGGCGGTCACGACCGTCGCAGGTGTGATCACCTGGGTCCTGGCGCAGCCAGCAACCCCGATCGAGCCAGGTGACCAGGCTGCGTCGCACACTGCCGCATCATCGTCCGCAGCGAGCGCAACCGCCGCGCGCTCCCAGGATGCCGATCGGCGCGACTGACCAGCGCGTACGATGAGTCTGCTTGCACTGCTCTCAACGGCCGCCGCTCTGGGTCTGTTGGGCGGACTCCATTGCGTCATGATGTGCAGCGCGCTGCAGCAGTCGGTCATTCATGGTCTGGGCGAGACGCGCTTCGATCCGGGCACGCGCCGGGTCTGGCCCCTGTCCCCCGCACCGGGTACATCGCCGGCCTCCCATGCATCACACGACGTTTCGCACGCGCAGCCGGGCGTGTCGCAGGAGCCCTCCCGCACAACATCAGCCTGGTTCAGCACCGCCCACTGGCCTGAGCAGTGGCAGTTTCACGCCGCGCGCATGCTGGGCTATGCGGCGCTGGGCGCGGCAGCAGCCAGCGGCTCGGCCGTGCTGCGCTGGGGTGCAGAGACCCTGCCCCTCCTGCGCCCGATATGGGCGATGCTCAATGGCGCACTGCTGATCCTTGGGATCAGTCTCCTGATCACCGGACGCCAGCCCGCCTGGATCGATGGACTGGGTCAACGGGTCTGGCAGCACACGGGTTCGCGCATGCCCACTCAGCGCAGCATGCGTCCGACGCTGGCTGGACTGGCCTGGGCGCTCATGCCCTGCGGCCTGCTCTACTCAGCGCTGGCGATCGCGGTACTGGCCAGCGATCCGCTGCGCGGGGCAGCCGTCATGCTGAGCTTCGGTGTGGGCACCGTGGTGCACTTGAGTGCTGCACGCGCTGTGCTGCAGGCGCTGATGCGACGCTCAGAGACGCTCGCCGCGCGGCTTGAATTGCAGGGTCACCGGGTGGCCGGAGGCGCCCTGGCGGCGATGGCCATCGCCGCGCTGGCGGCACTGGCCCTGGGACAGCCTCACCCGTTTTGCTGAGCACAGTTCAGGCTCTGCAGCCACGGGGTTGATCAGACGCGGGCGCATCGACCGACGTGCCGACTCACTCGATCGACAAGCCCACGCCCGCGAGTTCGTGCAATCGACCCTGTTGCGCGATACGCAAGCGCTTGCCGTCCACGGTCACCACGCCTTCTTCCTGAAGACGTGACAAGGTGCGACTGACGGTCTCAAGCTTCAGGCCCAGGAAATTGCCGATCTCTTCGCGGGTCATGCGCAGATTGAAGTCATGCGGTGAAAAGCCGCGCTGCTCAAAGCGCCGGGACAGGCTGAGCAAAAAGGTGGCCACGCGCTGCTCGGCACGCATGGTGCCCAACAGCATCATGACGCCCTGATCACGCACGATCTCGCGCGAGAGCACGCGGTGCAACTGGCGCTGCAGGCTGTCGAATTCACGTGACAAGGCTTCCAGTTGGCGAAACGGCACCACGCACACTTCGGCATCTTCCAGGGCGATGGCATCGCACTGGAAAGCACCCGCGCTGATCGCGTCGAACCCCAGTACGTCGCCCGGCATGGGAAAGCCGGTGATCTGTTCGCGCCCGTCTTCCGAGGTGACCCGGGTCTTGAAGAATCCGAAGTGCACCGGGTACACCGCATCGAATGCATCGCCCGAGCGAAACAGCGGCTCGCCCCGTTTGACGCGGCGCCGCAGGCTCACCATACCGGTGAGTCGATCCAGATCGGCGGCGCTCAGGCCTTCGACCATGCAGACATCGCGCAGGCCGCAGGTGCCGCAACACACCGGTTGAGATGCGCCGGCTGGGGAACCGCTTTCGTCTGAGGGATGGTTTCCTGAATGCAACGACATTGCAACACTCCTTTGCGAGCGCGATTTTAGTCCAGCTTGGCCGAATTGATCCTGGTCAAGGACACCGGGCCCGATCGGACGCACAGTAGACCGCATGCCCGTGCCGCCATCCGCCTCCTCCGCTTTCTCCCCCTCGTCGGGTGCGTCGGCACGGGCGCCCCACCTTGCAGCACCCGATCCGGCGCTGATCGAGCGATTCGATGTGGCCGGTCCGCGCTACACCTCCTACCCCACGGCCGATCGTTTCGTGGAGGCCTTCGGCGCGCAGGAATACGGTCGCTGGCTGGAGCATCGGGCGCAGTTCCCGGTCCCCACGCCGCTGTCTGTGTACGTGCACATTCCGTTTTGCCAGTCGGTGTGCTGGTACTGCGCCTGCAACAAGATCGGCACGCGCGATCGCAGTCGAGGCGATGTCTATGTCGATGATCTGCTACGCGAACTCGCGCTCTATACCGACCGGATCGGAACGGGCCAGCCGGTCAGCCAGATGCATTGGGGCGGCGGTACGCCCACTTTTCTGTTGCCGCAGGCTTTGGAGCGCCTCATGCAGGGCATTGAGCGCGCCGTGCGCTTCACGCCTCAGGCAGAGCGTTCGATCGAGGTGGATCCGCGCTCAGTCGACGCGGTCGATCTGCAGCGGCTGCGCGCATTGGGCTTCAATCGGCTGAGCTTCGGTGTCCAGGACTTTGATCCGACCGTGCAGCAGGCCGTCCATCGGGTGCAGTCGACTGAGCAGGTCTTCGAGCTCACACACGCAGCACGTACATTGGCCTTTGAGTCCGTGAATATCGATCTGATCCACGGCCTGCCTCATCAGACACCAGAGCGTTTCGCCCAGACGCTGGATACGGTGGCTGCGTTGCGCCCCGATCGCATCGCGGTGTATGGCTATGCCCATCTGCCCCAACGCTTCAAGCCGCAGCGGCGCATTCACGAAGGGGACCTGCCCAGCGCGGGCGACAAGCTCGCGATGATGCGATTGGCCATCGAACGCCTGGGCGCGCAGGGCTATGTGCATATCGGCCTGGATCATTTCGCGCTGCCCGACGATGCCCTGGCCGTCGCCCAGCGCATGGGCGTGCTGCACCGAAATTTCATGGGCTACACCACGCAACCCGACTGCGACATGATCGGGCTGGGGGTGTCTGCCATCGGGCGCATCGGGCCGAGCTACGGACAGAACGCCCGCATGCTCGAGACCTGGCAGGCATCGGTGCGTTCAGGGGTGCTGCCGATCGAGCGCGGTTGCGAACTCAGCCGCGATGACATGCTGCGACGCTTCGTGATCATGTCGATGATGTGCAACGGCACCATCCCGTTTGCAGCAGTCGAACGCGATTATCTGGTGTCGGCGCAACAGGTGTTTCGCGATGAACTTGAGCGGCTGCGCGAGTTTGAGGCGCTGGGGCTGGTGCGCATCGATGCCGAGGGCGTCACGGCCACCCCACTGGGCCGCTTTTTCGTGCGCCCGATTGCCATGCTGTTTGACCGGGCACTGCGCAGTGCCCTGCCCCGAGGCCAGTACTCGCGCGTGCTCTGAGAGCGTCAGGCGCGTGCCTGCAGCGCGACCACTGCGGGCAATTCGCGGCCTTCCAGGAACTCCAGGAACGCGCCGCCACCGGTCGAGATGTAATCGATCTGATCGGTGATGCCGAACTTTGCGATGGCCGCGAGCGTGTCGCCTCCGCCTGCGATGGAATAGCCCGGCGATGCGGCAATTGCGCGGGCCAGGATTTCGGTGCCGTGGGCAAACTGATCGAATTCGAACACACCGACCGGACCGTTCCAGACGATCGTGCCGGCCGCCTTGAGCATCGCGCCAAGGTGCGCGGCAGTGTTCGGGCCGATGTCCAGAATCAGGTCGTCGGCCTCAACATCCTGGGCTGATTTGACGGTGGCAGCGGCCGTCGCAGAAAAGGCCTTGGCCACCACCACATCCGAGGGAATCGGCACCTCGGCCCCACGTCCCTTCATCAGATCGATGATGGCACGGGCTTCAGGCAGCAGATCGGTCTCGGCCAGCGATTTTCCGATTGGCAGACCACTGGCTGCCATGAAGGTATTGGCAATCCCGCCGCCCACGATCAGCAGATCGACCTTGCTCGCAAGCGACTTCAGGATGGTGAGCTTGGTGGACACCTTGGAGCCCGCAACGATCGCCACCAGAGGGCGCTTGGGTGCGCTCAGTGCACGCCCCAGGGCGTCGAGCTCGGCCGCCATCAGCGGGCCCGCGCAAGCCACCGGCGCAAAGCGCGCCACGCCATGCGTGGTGGCTTCGGCACGGTGTGCCGTCCCGAAGGCATCGTTCACATAGACATCGCACAGACTGGCCATGGCGCGTGCAAGCGTCTCGTCGTCTTTCTTTTCGCCCCGGTTGAAGCGGCAATTTTCGAGCAGCACCACCTCGCCTGCCGCGACCGGCACGGCGCCGCCCACCCAGTCGCGCTGCAGACGCACGGGCTTGCCAAGCAATTCGGCCAGACGCTCGCCGATCGGGGCCAGTGAAGCGGCCTCATCGAACACGCCCTCGGTGGGCCGGCCCAGGTGCGAAGTGACCATGACCGCTGCACCAGCCTTCAGGCAGTGCTCGATCGCCGGAACCGAGGCGCGAATGCGCGTGTCGTCGGTGATCGCCCCCTGATCGTCCTGCGGGACATTGAGGTCAGCACGGATGAACACCCGCTTGCCTGCGAGGTCGAGGTCGGAGAGTCGCTTGAAGGGTTGCATGGGGTACCTGCCTGATGAAGTGTCGGATTTTAACGGCGGAGCCCGTGGCGGGTCCCGTCGCGCGCACAGATCGGTTACGATTTGTGCCATGTCAGAAACGATTCCTTCCGAATCCGGTCAATTACCGGACGCGGGCGTGCCCTTCGATGGGCGAGTGCCCACCCCTGAACAGACGCGATCGAACGCGATCGAGGCCATGGGCGGCGATGAAAGCCTGCTGGCGGCCATTGCACCGCATTTCGGTGGCGCAGCGTCGGCCCAGATGACCTCGCTGCGCGAGGCACTGGCCAACCAGGATGCCGCGCAGGTTCGGCATTGGTCACACACCCTGAAGGGCACGCTGTTGACCGTTGGGGCCAACCGCAGCTCGGCGATCGCCGCACAGATCGAAAAGACCTCCAGAGCCGGCGAGGTGGCCGGACTGCAACCCTGGGTCGAGCGCCTGGGCGCCGAGACCGACGTCCTGATCGGCCATCTGGGTACGGCCTGACCGACCCCGGAGTGGGGTCGGCAGCAGCCCGCATGAATCCCGATTGGCGAAGGGGCTGCCCCGAGCCTGCGTGCGTCCTTACTTGGCTGCCATCAGTGCCACCGTGGTGTCCAGCATGCGGTTGGAGAATCCCCACTCGTTGTCATACCAGCTCGACACTTTCACCAGACGGCCCGACACCTTGGTGAGCGTGGCATCGAAGGTGGACGAGTGCGCATCATGGTTGAAATCGCTCGAAACCAGCGGCGCCTCGTTGTAGGCGAGCACGCCTTTCATGTTGCCGGCGGCCGCTTTCATGATCGCGTTGACTTCATCGACCGTGGTGTCGCGCGCAGCGATGAACGAGAGATCGACGATCGACACGTTGATGGTGGGCACGCGGATGGCGTAGCCGTCGAGCTTGCCGTCGAGTTCGGGCAGCACCAGACCCACAGCCGCTGCTGCACCGGTCTTGGTCGGGATCATGTTGTGGCCGGCTGCACGGGCCCGGCGCAGGTCCTCGTGATAGACGTCGGTGAGCACCTGGTCGTTGGTAAAGGCATGCACCGTGGTCATCAGACCCGACACCAGACCGATCTTGTCGTGCAGCGGCTTGACCAGCGGCGCGAGGCAGTTGGTGGTGCATGACGCATTGGAGATGACCGTGTGCGAGGCCTTGAGCACGCCATGGTTCACCCCGTAGACCACGGTGGCATCGACATCCTTGCCGCCAGGCGCCGAAATGATGACCTTCTTGGCGCCGCCTTTCAGGTGGGCCGAAGCCTTTTCCTTGCTGGTGAAAAAGCCGGTGCACTCGAGGACCACATCGACGCCCAGCGCGCCCCAGGGCAGCTGCGCCGGATCGCGGTTGGCCAGTACCTTGATGCGATCGCCGTTGACGACCATGGCATCGCCATCGACGCTGACCGTGCCGCTGAATTTGCCATGCGCCGTGTCGTACTGCGTGAGGTGCGCATTGGTGTTGGGGTCGCCCAGATCGTTGATGGCCACGATCTGAATGTCATGCTTTTTGCCGCCTTCGTAATGGGCACGCAGAATGTTGCGGCCAATTCGGCCGTATCCGTTGATGGCAACGCGCAAGGTCATGGAGAGCTCCTAGGTTGAAAGACGGGAGAGCACGGCGCGCACGGTATCGGCGACGTTCTCTGGGGTGAATCCGAAGTAGGCAAAGAGAGCGCCTGCCGGGGCCGACTCGCCATAGCGGTCGAGGCCCACGACAGCATCGCAGCGATATTTCCACCAGAAGTCGGTGACGCCCGCTTCGACCGCCACCCTCGGCAATCGGTCGGGCAGCACGCTGCGTTTGTAGTCGGTGGACTGGCGATCGAAGACGTTGGTGCAGGGCATGGACACCACCCGCACCGCAATGCCGTCGGCGGCCAGGAGGTCGCGGGCCGCCAGGGCCAGCCCCAGCTCCGAACCCGTGGCGATCAGGGCACAGCGCGCATCCGCAGGGTCGTGCAGCACATACGCACCGCGGCGGATGGCATCGGTCTGAGCCGGTGTGCGCGACACGCACGGCAGGGCCTGGCGCGACAGCAGCAAGGCGCTGGGCCCGTCGTCGCGCTCGATGGACAGGCCCCATGCCAGGGCGGTCTCTACCGGATCAGCCGGACGCCAGACATCCAGGCCCGGCATGATGCGCAGACTGGCCGCCTGCTCAACCGCCTGATGTGTGGGGCCGTCTTCACCGAGCCCGATGGAGTCGTGGGTATAGACGAACACCACCCGCTGGCGCATGAGTGCAGCCATGCGCAGCGCATTGCGGCTGTAGTCGCTGAAGGTCAGAAAGGTGCCGCCAAAAGGAATGAAGCCGCCATGCAGTGCGATGCCATTCATGAGCGCGCTCATGCCGAATTCGCGCACGCCGTAGTGAATATGCCGGCCGTTGGCGTCGCCCGCTGTGATGGGGCTGCGCACAGCGCCCGCCCCCGCCCACTCGGTGAGGTTGGACCCGGTCAGATCGGCTGATCCGCCCAGCAATTCAGGCAGGGCCGGTCCCAGCAGATTCAAGGCCTGCAAAGACGCCTTGCGCGTGGCGATCGGGTCGCGATGCGCCGCCGCAGCCTCCAATGCAGCCTGCAGGCTGGACTCCCAGGTGGCCGGCAGCACACCGCGCATGCGCCGCTCGAATTCGCTGGCCTCATGCGGATAGCGCTCGGCATAGGCCCGAAACAGTTCGTCCCACGCTGCCTGCTGTTGTGCGCCTGTGCCGGTGGCATCCCAGGCGGCGTACAGGTCGGGGGGGATATGAAACGGTTCATGCGACCAGCCCAGCGCGCGACGCGCACCAGCGATTTCTGCAGCGCCCAGCGGCTCGCCATGACTGCGCGCCGTGCCGGCGCGGCTTGGGGCACTGTGGCCGATCACGGTACGGCACTGGATGAGTGTGGGTGCAAACCGCCGGCCCTGCGGTCCTTCGCGGCCATCGACGCCCCACTGGCGGGCCAGCGCAATCGCGCTGTCCAGGGCGTGCACATCGTGCCCATCGATATCGGCAATCACGTTCCAGCCATAGGCCTCGAAGCGGCGCACGGTATCGTCTGCGAACCATTGGCCGACCGGACCGTCGATGGAAATGCCGTTGTCGTCATAGAGCACCACCAGCCGCGAGAGCCCCCAGACGCCGGCCAGCGAACAGGCTTCGTGCGAGATGCCTTCCATGAGGCAGCCGTCGCCTGCGAACACCCAGGTGAAGTGATCGACGATCGGAAAGCCATCGCGGTTGAATTCGGCAGCCAGCAGACGCTCGGAGAGCGCCATGCCCACGGCATTGGCCAACCCCTGGCCAAGTGGCCCGGTCGTGGTGTCCACACCGGGCGTGACACCGACTTCGGGATGTCCGGGTGTGGGGGAATGCAACTGCCGGAAGTTGCGCAGTGCGTCCATGGGCAGGTCGTAGCCCGTGAGATGCAGCAGCGCATAGAGCAGCATGGAGCCGTGCCCGTTGGAGAGCACGAAACGGTCTCGGTCGAACCATGCGGGCTGCGCGGGGTTGTGCTTGAGGTGTCGGCTCCAGAGCGCCACAGCGATGTCGGCCATCCCCAGGGGCATGCCAGGGTGACCTGAGCCCGCGCGCTCGACTGCATCCATGGCCAGGACCCGAATGGCAGCGGCCATGCGTTGCGGTTCACCGGGCATCCAGGGGGAAGCCGAAGAAGCCCAGGACAGGGTCTCGGATGCCTGCTCCGCGCCGTCTGGGCGCGGCGCTGCGAAGGCGTCACGAGAGGAACTGTGCATGGTCTGGGACGCGCCTGGACATGAAGGCCGAGCCGGCCATTCTAACAAAGGCAGGCCGCCCGATCCGTGCGAAATGCCCGTGGCGCGGCGGTATGACGCGGCGTGGCGGTCGTTGGCGATGGGCTGCGCGATTACACTGCCCTGCCATGTCCGAACGCGCTCCGACACGACTCTTTCATCCCGGCCCGCTGCAAGCAGGCGCCACCGTGCAGCTCGATGAGCAGGCCAGCCATCATGCGGTGCGCGTGTTGCGCCTGACTGCCGGTGCTGCGCTGGAGGTGTTCAACGGCAGCGGCCTGCGCTGGCCGGCCACGTTGCTGGAGGCACGCGCCAATGGTGCGGCCGTGCAACTCGCCGACCCGATCGACGCCGGCACCGAATCGCCGATGGCACTGCATTTAGCCCAATGCCTGCCGGGCGGCGACAAAATGGACTGGGTCGTGGAAAAGGCGGTCGAACTGGGTGTGCGCAGCATTCAACCGCTGCAGGCGCGCCGCTCGGTCCTAAGGCTGGATGGCCCGCGCGCCGCCAAGCGTCTGGGGCACTGGCAACGCATTGCCATCGCTGCCTGCATGCAGTGCGGGCGCGATCGGGTGCCCGAGATCCATCCGGTCATCGATCTGGACCGCTGGCTGCAGACCCCTGTGCAGCAGGGCGGGCCTGATCCGGACGCACCGAGGTGGCTGTTGTCGCCCGATGGGGGCGAGCGGGTCCGGGTGGGAGCGACGCCCGAGCGGCTGTGGCTGCTGGTCGGGCCGGAAGGCGGTCTGACCGATGACGAAACTGCGGGTGCCCTGACTGCCGGTTGGGAGCGGCTGCAACTCGGGCCGCGTGTGCTGCGCACCGAGACGGCCGGACTGGCCGCACTGGCTGCCGTGCAGACGCGTTTCGGGGATTTCAGCGGGCTGCGGTAGGCTGAGCGTTTTCCACCTTTCCTGAAGCAACCATCATGGCTCTGATCGACGTACTTCTGGGTTCCCTCAGTGGCGCAATGGGCGGGCAACAGAATGCCCGCGCTGCCAATCCCCTCCTGCAGATCCTCATGTCCATGCTGGCCAATCAGGGTGGCGCCGGTATGCGCGGCGGTGCGGGCCCCGGTGGATTGGGCGATCTGCTCAATCGCATGGGCGGACAGGCTGGCCCAGGCCCTGCGGCAGGACCGGGCGGGCTGGGCGATCTGTTGAACCGCATGGGTCAGGCGGGCGCCCCGGGTGCGGGCCCTGCAGGCGGTCATCCCATGGGCGGTCTGGGCGAGATCCTGGACGCATTCCGGCGCAACGGTCTGGGCGACCGGGCAGATTCATGGGTGGGCACCGGCCCGAACAAACCGATCAGTGCCGAGGACATCGAGCGCACGCTGGGTATTGACCGCGTCAGCGAGGCCGCCCGGCAGGCCGGTGTGCAGCCACGCGAGGCCGCCAACGGCATGGCAGTGGGCCTGCCCGAGTTGATCGACAAGCTCACTCCGAAGGGTCAGGTCCCTCAGGGCGGCGTCGGCGATCTGAATGCAATCATGGACGCGCTGGGGATTCGCCGCTAAGGGAATAAAACAGCTCAAACCCGATACCGCTTTTGCGAAAGTGGTCGGCGGTATCGGCGAACACCTCCAGCAGACTTTCGATCTGCGCAGCACCGAAACCACTGCCGACGGGCAGGCCTTCCACGACGCACAAAAAGCCGGCAGGCGGATCACCCGGCAGCGGCTCCAGGTCGGTGAGGCAGTCGTAGAGCGCATCGAGGTTGCCACCGAAGTGCGCGGGCAGCGCGAATGCCCGGGCGAGCGTCGCCATCACATCACGCTTGCTGCGCGCAGCGGAGCAATCTGCATGCACCCAGCGCAGCCGCTCTTTGACCGCACGCGCCTGCAGGGTCTTCACACTGCGTCGGCCCAGGGGTGACACGGCCTGCGCAGGCGGTTTGGTGGGGCTCATCGACTCACTCCCGGATGCGACGAAACGACTGATAGTGGTCGTCGGTGTACCAGAACTCGCGCGTGACGGCCACGTCGCCACCGGCCACGATGCGTCGTGCTCCGCGGTTGCGTTGCCCGGGCGTGCGCACGGTGTATTCGGTGTAATAGCCGCGCGGCTGGCGCGGCAGGATGCGCTCGCGGTTGGCAAACACCGTGCCGTCCTTGTCGTAGCGAAAAGGGCCGCCGGCGCGGATGAGATCGAGCATGCGCCGGGCTTCGATCGGCAACTCGGCAAGCGCGACCTCGGCTGCGGGTTCATCGCGTGAAACCGGCGGGGCAGGCTCGCGCGCCTGCAGACCCTGAACCGACAGGCTCAGCATCAGCAGACAGATCAGGCGAATCAGGGATCGCAGTGCGACGTGCATGCCGGCGATGCTAACCGATCCGAATCGGAGTCATCCGATACCGATGCCCAGCGACGAATCAGGCTGCCTGCAGCGCCGTGCGAGTGGGCGCGCCGGTGAGCGTGTCCAGCACCTCGTCGCTGGCGGCACGGCGAATGGCGCGCTCCACCGTGATCGGCTCAACCGAGAGCGACATCGTGCCGGCACGCAACATCTCGGCCATGCGTTGCGCATCGAAGGTCAGCGTCTCATCCGGATGGCGACTCAGGATGAACAGCTTGCGCGCCGGGCTGATCCAGGCAAG
>Ga0315909_10004487_pt1 | contig 16469 bp, 25 predicted proteins | sample LakEriMetagenome_11_FD_203527 | JGI IMG/M metagenome (GOLD analysis project Ga0315909, IMG submission 203527) | Freshwater fungal communities from buoy surface, Lake Erie, Ohio, United States - Buoy 2 MA125 | ecosystem: Environmental > Aquatic > Freshwater > Lake | place: USA: Lake Erie, Ohio...
GCGGTCATTTTAAGATGCTCAGGATCCGGTTCGAGTTTGATGTTATGCGCGTAAAAAAGCCCGACAGGAACCTTCTCTTCACCCATACCAAAGTAGAAAATTTCCTCTACCTTGTCACGAAATACTCGGACCCCTTTGGGGAGCACGTTGTAGGATCCCAACGCATCCAGCAGGCCGTTTAGTCGTTCGACAATGGCCTCAGAAGGGCCGCCATCACCTTCGAAGCTTTGGCCGACGCAGACGTTGACCGCTACCGGCTCATCCTCAAAGGCCACGACTTCCATGATCTGCTCGCCGTAGACAAAGGCTTGATACCTTTTGGCCTTGCCATCCTTGTGGCACTTGATGGTCGTATCTCCCCTGTTGCGCTCTGTCGTGTAGTTCGGCAGGGCTAGGAACAGGTCCAAGCTGCCGCAAGCGAACTGGGTAAGGAAACGGTTTGACCTTGTTTTGCGTTGAAGTTCCATGGATCGAAGTCCTATCGACCTAGGAACCGTAAACCAAATGTGACAGTCTGTCAAGTCCAGCCGCTAGGGTCGCGATAATTGGCCTCCTGAATGGGTAGCACCGCGTTGAACTCCCCCGCCTTGAAGAAGACGTAGACCTCCTTCCACTCGCGGGAAGTGCTGGCGGGGTACATCCGGGCAATGACGCTGCGCCGATAGGGCTTGAGCCTGCCTTTCCGGCCCGTTGGCTCCCACTTGAAACGGTCGTACCACGCCTTGCTATTCGCGTTTTCGACCATCTCAAACGAGCCACCCCAGTCGACCAGGTACAAGTGGCCGTCCGGCGAGAGCCAGTAGTGATCCATCACATTTTCCAGATCCTTGGTCTGGAGCTCACCAAGGAAATCCTCGCCCAGCAGGGGGCACTGGTTGTAGACCGTCGAAAAAAGTCCCATGTCAGTAGCCCTTGATCCGACCTTCCTTGCGCATCCGCTGGATAGTCTCTTGGTAGCCGGGGGACTCCAGACCCTCTTCTGCCAGTATCTTCGTCCAGTTCATGCCATAAGCTCTTCCGGGAGCGATGGGTAGTCCTTGCTTGCTGGTTTTTTCGTTATCCACCAATGCTTCTCCTCGTTCGTTAGACGTTGGTAGTAGATCGTCAGCACTTGCTGCCATGAGTTTCCCCACTGATCAACTGCGTTGACAGCATAGCTCGGGCAGCGTGATGCCGCCATGTCTGGTACGAACCTTGGCCCAACCCGGTTCCAGGCTGGCTGCTTGCCCTTCCATTGGAGGGAGCACGAGGGCCACGGGAGCTCTTCCCGATCATACAGTCGGCAACAGGCACCTTCGACCTGATAGGCAAAGCCCTGCCCTGGGGACTTGACCCATCGACCCGGCTGCAGCGGATGGTTCACTAACCCTTGCCTGACAGTGCCCCCAATGATACCACCTGGCCGTCCACGATGGCCGTGCAGTCGATTAAGTAATCTTCAAATTCTCGAGTTGCGGCAATCATGGCGTAGACAGATTCAAACATGACTTCAATCACGTTTTGCCCTTCATCCTGAATGAAGTGATGGGCATGCTCTGGCTTGAACTCAAAACGAGCAACAATCATTTGTCTACCGGGTCTACTCCAGTATAACATCTGAAAATAAAATCAATGGCTTAACCTTATTTTGCTAAAGGATTTTGTGTTGCCGGTTCGGCTTTCCCACTCGGTCCATTTGCTGGCTTCTGGGGTTGCTCTGGTTGCTGTACGGGCGTGTTAGCAACAGCTTCTGCCATACGTTGATCTTTTTCCTTCGAGATCCGCTTAATCTCGTCTGCAATCTTCAGGTCAGGATCCAGCACCCCTCCACGTTGCAATTCGGAAAGAACCGTCTCGTGGCTAAGGATTTCAGAGTTGAAGAAGTTGACAAGCTGAGCCATTCCACTCGGATCGAGGGGACGATTGATCAGCGAGTCATTCAGTACGATCCCGGACTCCGGCTTCAGTGTCTCTAATTCGCCTGCGTATGCCGCCCAGAGGCGCATCACCGTATTGAAAGCGCTTACCTTGTTACGGACCAGCGAAGCCACCTGAGAGGCCACCTGGGCAGCCCTCAGGGACGCCTCAGTCGCGGTCTTGATATTTGCGCCATAGAGGAAGTTCAGGCCAGAACGATCCATCAGCATTTCGATGTGCTGAATCTCGGCCTGGTGGCGCTCCAGGCTCTTACCAGTGGGCTCGGCAAAATTAAATTCACCACCTTCGCCCGGCAGGTCGACGGCAGTGTTCGGACCAAGAATCAACGGCATGGGTCGGCCATCAGGGCCAACGGGTGCTCCCTTGCGGACGGGGACAGGCATTGCGCACTTGTGGAGCAGTTCCTGTAAGTCAGACCGCATCTGATAATGCTGGATACTGAGCTCGGCCAAGCCGTTCATGGGCATATCGCCCAGGGCAAACTTGCCGGTGGAAGATCCGTACCAAACCAAGGGGACAATCGGTAGCGAGGTTTGCACCGTTTGACCAACCTTGATTTGGGTCCACTTGCTATCTTTTTTCTCCATTCTGTACGCTTCAACCTGCCCAGGCTTGAGGACGTAGTAGATCGGCTCAATTACCGTCCCGTAACCATTAGGTGTGGGGATGGAGCGTAACTGTCGGATCGTCGCATGGTGGATGAATTCCCGACCATTGACGTATTCAACAGCCCAATTGATGACATCCTTCCGCTCAACCGTGATCAGATACGGATGGCGGCCATCACGTTGCTGGTCAAGGAAATTATCAGCCTGACCGTCTGGCATCATGTCAACCATGACAAAGACACCACCATCCCTGATGGCGTACTCGTCGCAGCGATTCCAGAAACTTTGGATGCTCGAACCTTGCAGGTCTACATTTTGCTCGTATGTCGCCAGGCTGGGCGGGGGATAAGCCAGTTGGAACCGGTTCAGCAGGCCAGCATATGCCCGAATCGAATCGCGATAGATGGGCGTGTATGTAGAACGATGCAGCCGTTCGATGTAGGCATTCTTGGGCTCTGCTGGCTCCTTGTGCAAATATTTACCCTTAGCACCGCCACGGCCGCCAGTATCCAGCAGACTCCAGCAGTCAAGGGCTAATTCCAGCCCCGGTAACATATCTACGAGTTCCGGCCGGTGGTAGCTCACCAGGGCAGGGTCATTTGACGGATGAACAATCTGCATGGGGCGTCGCGCCTAAGATTTGCGCCAGGCCTCTCGCCATTGGCTGTTCCTAGGTTTCCAGATTATCATTTCTCTAAATCGCCATAATCAAGGTCGGGCAGGGCTTCCAGCACAGAAACCTTGGACGGCTGAGCGCCAATGTCGCCATGATAATGACCAGTCTCGGCGTAGGAGCGGGTCGGCGTGCTATCGAGCCTCATGAATCGAAGCTGACCGATGAGCATACCCTTCACCAGTGGCAAATAATGACGCCGATTCAGGTTGGATAGCTCTAGGGTTACCTGTCCATGGAAGCCCGGGTCGATGTATCCCGCCAGTGCGTGCTCATAACCTTCCCTGCCACGAGAAGACTTCAGTTGAAAGACAGCTTCCATGTCGTTCGGCACACGGATATACTCCTCGGTCGCACCAAGCACGAACTCGCCGGGAGCCATGAAGTAGGGCGAATCCTCGAGGGAGTACGGATGCCACCTTTCGCGCTTTTCCTTGGGCCCAATAACTTGACCCTCTAGATGAATGCCAACGCTAAGTCGAACATCGTACGATGCTGGATTAAGCTGCTCGGGGTTGAAGCCCTCGATCAGTTGATGATTCTCTACCAGTTCAAGAATCTGGTAATCAACAATCGTACTCATCGCTGAAGTGCCTCATACTGCTGGCGGTCCATGTAAAACCCTGATCCCGTTTCCGCCTTTCTGGCCCGTGCTAGGCGGTTCCAGGCGGCTTGGACCGAGTCAACTCTAAACGCGTTATCGCGCAACTGCAGCCAGGTCAGATTGGAGTAACTGGTCCACGCATCCTGGAAGGCGAGAAGGGCGTCCCGCGTTTCGTCGCTGTAGTGTGAATGGTCCCTCGGGGCTTTCATGTCAAGGACGTGGGCGTAGTTAAGTCTAGCGGGCCAGTAGGGCGTTGGCGATTGCCAGAAGCTCTTGAGGTGTGGCGTTATTCTTGATTGTGTTAGCTCTGTGGCTTATGATCCAAACATTGCCGCGAACGTATCCAAGATTTGGGTCCACCTTATCAAGAGACGGACTGTTTGGCGTCGCTACGCCGGTATTCTTTCCCCAATTCAACTCCACGCCAAGAATTGGGCACTTGTCAACATAAAGAGAAGCGACGTGGTGTAAGTCTATATCTAAAGGGCAGTGTTTTTCCCTGGCTCTCCTTTTAGCATTTACAAGCAGTATCCTGAGCTTGTCGACCGTCCCTTGGTCAAATTCAATAAGATTTCCAAACCCATCAACTACACGGGGTTGCCTTTCATCCCATGAACTATACGGTTTAGCTGTTTGCCCCTTTTCTGCCAGTTTCTCCCTGTATCTCCTAGCTAAAATCGCCCTAGAACAAAGTCTGCAATTGTGCTGTAGCCCGTCCTTCTCTTTCCGCTTTTTATTGAACTCCTTTCTTTCCTTTAAGACACCACAGCAGGAGCATTTCTTGGGGGAGGATGGCTCCATGTGGGTCGATACGCTGCAATTACAGTATATCGACCCAACCTAGGCTAGATGTTCTTGCCCACCTGATCTGAATCCTTTCCAGAATCCATCAGGCATTTCGCGCTGTCGCACCCAGCAGCACCCTTCAACTCGTAAGAGTCGTTGTCATACTGCTTGAGCAGGTCAAGCACCGTGACATCGTCCTCCAACACGCTACGGGCAGCCATTACAGCAGCCATTCGCCGGTCGTAGGTGGCCTTGTCGATGGGCTCGAAGGGCAGCCGTGGGAAGGTCTCATTCGCATCGAAGCGGGCCAGTAGCGCCGCCGAGATGTAGCCACCATCCATTTTGATGTTTTCGTAAATCAGATTTGACATTAAGTCGATCTCATCTTCACGGAACTCCAGTGTGGCACTGGTGTTGTGGGTGGTGTAGAAGTTCTGCACTTGCATGTACAGCCCCCACTGCGCTTCAACCGGGAGTTGGGCCAGGTCGAATTCGTCACAACCCGGGAGATTAGCCCAGCTCACTTCGGTCGGGATCTCAACCAGCACTTCGCGTACCCGGGGATCACTGATGTCGTCCAGCAGGTTGCCATCATCGTCACGGGCGCTTTGAGCGGGGATCACCGAGTAGCCGTAATCCCGCAGTGCGCTGACCAGTGGATCATTGACACCAAAGGTGATCCGGCGGATGAAGCGCTGGGCCTTGGGGGGATGCCAGCCGGGGGAGGCGCCGGTTAATAGGCTCTTGGAGCCCGCCGGCTGTACGGTGGTGTAGCGGTTGGGGATGCGAATACCAGCCTGTTTGCAGTAATCGACAACACCACGTTCTGCGGCGATGCGCCACTTCGTGAGGAATTGGCGCTCCAACTCAGAGAATTTCCTCATCAGGCGTCCGCACGGACGGCCATCCATCATCCATGCAAGCCACTCAGATCCAAAGGCGTGGACGAAGAAATCAAACAGGCCAGTAAAGCTAACTCCAACAATAGGATCATTTGTACGGCTATAATCAAGCCGCTCGGGTACGAATTTGTGTTGAAGTAAGGCTGCAACCTGGAGGCCGCCAGCATAAAAAGCCTTTTCTTGAGTCTCTGCATCGTCGGGGCGGATGGTATTAAGGTGAACCTCTGATAGGTTACAAAGATTGTCACGAAGGGCAATCTCCCCACAGGGATTGAGGCCATACCGCTCCATCCGGTGAGACAGGATCTTGTCATCGGCCGGTTCGCCAACCTTTAGCGCCAGAGTTTTCAGATACTCCTTTGCGTCATCCTTGCCGCCGGATGAGTAAAGACCCAAGAAGAACTTTTTCTTCGCGGCATTGTCCAGCAGATCGGCGTTAGCGCGGGCGACCATCTCCGGCACATACTGGATGGCACCTTCGCCAGACCAGTACTGCTTTGTTACGGCGTCCTTGACCTCTTGCAGCGACGGCTTGCTGTGATAGCAGCGGGTGTGGTTTGCCATCCGCAGGGCTTCCTTGTCGGGGTCGACCGACCAGTTACCCTCCTCGTCCTGCTTGTACAGGCCTTCCTTGGCGACGGCAGCCTCGTCATCGTGGGCGCTGAATTGGCGCATCCCGGCGCTGCGGCGGATATTACCGGCCACAACCGCACTGGCAGCCTCGTCGATGAGCAGACAGGCCTCGACGGCAGTCAGCTTGCGACCAGCAGCACCAGACAGTACCGCACACGCCCGTTCGAGGGTCTCCTGAAGCCGCACGGGATTAGCAGTACCACCAAACCCCTTGAGGGGCTCGCCAGCTTGCCGTACTTGGCTCAAGTCAAGGATAATCAGAGCATCTACGCAAGTGCTCGATTCTTCCTCGCCCTCAGCGGGCTGCCCCATAGCCAGTTCGATTAACCCTTGGTAGGCGGAAGCCCACCCTTGGCGGGAATCGCCAACCCTGACCAAAATCACTGGGTTCTCGTCTTGCACCCCGGCGAGCTTGATTTCGGTGGTTTCAGCACCACCTTTGGTATCTTCGTTGTGCTTGATTACTTCAATCTCAAGCCCACGACGCACGGCAGGCAGGCGATCGATAACGTCCTGCTCCAGAACGGCGCCAGTGCCAGTGCCCATCATGGCAAGCTCCATCAGTAACCCGAACGTTGAAACGTCCTCAACGTGCATGGAGCAGCAGTTGTAGTAGCCGGGGAAATTCTCGGGTTTCTTCGACCATTGGGTTCCAGCTACCCACAACGCCCGGCCGCTCGGGAAGCAGTACTGAGCTAGCCCCATCTCCAGGGCTGCTTCACGTTGCTCGTCTGTGAATTTCCCGATATCGGCAATCGCGGAGACCGTCCTGGTGATAGCCTCTTCAAAGTTTTCACGGGTGCCATCGTCCTTACGCCGAGAATATGAGCGGTAGAAAACGGCTGGTGCGGACGGTGCTGTCTGGCGGAATTCGGCCATAATTTTAGAGATGCGAAGATAGGCTGCCGGGCAGCAAGACGAAGAATCAGCTTAACTGATTATTTACTCAGTCAGCTCAGGATTGAAATTGGTCTGGATCAGAGAGCCGAGACCGGGAATGAATGGAGCAGACTCCTGTAGGGTCGATCGCTTGGACGCCTCAAACAGCAGTGCAATCGTCTGAAGGCTTTTAGCATCGCCCGCCGCACCAAGTAGCTCGCGTTTGACCGCCACCCACTCCCCGATGTGCATTTTGTGCATACCAAAGAGAAAGGAGGCGGCCTCGGCGTAGCGACCTTCGGCTATCATATGCAGAACGACGTGAGCAGACCGTTCAACTTGAGTGGCCGGGGTAGACTCCTCCACCTCAGCGACCCTGCCCGCGATAGCGTTTCTTGCCCCGCTTAGGCTTAGAACGCAAACCGGAACCTTGGGCTGTCTTTTTGCCGATCCGCTCCATTGGCTTGTTGTTGCCGCTGATGGTCTTCCTGGTGCCCATCTATCTCTCCCAAAGTGGTGTGAATTTGAATGCCGGCTTCGGCAACCCGATATTAGCAAAGTCCCGGCAGATTTGTCGATACATCAGCCAAGCCCTGAACATTAAGAAATAATTAAGCAATACGACCTTGATCCGCAATAAGACCAATGCGACTAAATTGAGACAGTCTTGCGGATAAAGCGCTATGAGCCCGATCAATACCGCGTAAGTAATTGCTTGCGAGTAGATTCCGGACTCAGAGACCATGATCAAAAGAGTAAGTAGCTAATTCGTTGAATCCACCGATTAATTCGACAGATTCGTCATCAATTTTATATATTGCCGGATAAGTATCCCAATCTGGCGATTTCTCGTACTTCGCCTGGTACGATACGCCATAATATTCGAACAGGGCTTTTGCCTTTGCACACCAAGGGCAGTTCTCGGTAGTGTGCATTATGTAGCTAATTTTATTTGTCATTGGTAGTTAATTTTGTATTAAGAACTGTCTCAATGTGACTCAGTATACCGGGGTTGTTCTTTAGTTGAATTGTTGGAACAGCAATGGAGCGCAGTTGTCTGGTGTAGTGCGGTTCGCATACCGCGAGTATTGCCATTATCGAATGCGATGATACGCTATCTGGCTGGTGATCCTGCAGTTCTATCAATCTCTGCCACAGCCAACGATGGGCAGGCGACTGAAGATTTTCCATCATCGTACGGCAATGATCACGCAACTCAGGGAAGTGAATATACAGGCGCAGTAGTCTGCGTTCTGCGCTATTGCGCGTTTCCTGCGGCGTCGGCTTGTACCACTTCCTCCTGGATTTCTGCGGCTTGATATTTCCGGCCCACTCCTTTGCCATCGTTGCAGCCATCTTATTATCTGCAGCAAGACTTTTTGACGCTTTGTCGATGTAGTACTGCCTCAGTGCCGGCGACTGAATTGACTCAACAAATGCACGAATAACGGTTTCTATCTGTGAGAATCGAGCCGTATCCGACCTGTCGATATTCATCAACCAGTAATCAAGCTGCCAGTCCAGCCAAGTCGGAGCATTTTCTATTAGGCCATAGAAATCGACCTCTTCGTCATTTATACACTGTTCCGGGTCCAGCCCAGGTGGCAGCGTAACGATCGAAATGGTCAGCTCGCCACGGCAGGCCATTGGGCCAGCGGTCTTCAGGAACTGCTCGGTTGCCTTTACGCCACCGGCATCTCCGTCGTAGCAAAGGATGAAACGCTTGGTTCGTCGCGCAAGGCGGTTAATGACCGCTTCGCTTGGCGCTGCTGTCCCCTGCATCGCCACTACATTTCTGACACCGTGCTGCCACAGGGAAATCACATCGAAGTGACCCTCGACAAAGATCACAGAATCCGACTCTCGGATGGCATCCAGTGCCCGGTGTTCATTGAATACAATCTTAGATTTATCAAAAACTTCGTCGTTCTCAGAATTCTTGTACTTTGGCTTGGTCTCATCACGAGTAGACCTACCCGTGAAGCCGACAAGTGTCCCCCGATGGTCATGAATTGGGATCGTTATCCGATCCGAAAAGAAGCCAGACGGGGAATAGCCAAGGCCAAACTGGCGACTTGTCGCTGGTGCTATATTCCGGTCATGCAACAGGTCTCTAATCCGCTCCGCCCTTAAATCCCTAAGATAATCCCTGAATTCTTCCTGCGTTCTTTCGAGCTTCTCAAATACGGCGCGACGCTTCTTGGCTTCTGCGGCAGCAACCTCTGGGTCAATGTTGTCGTGTTCAATGACAAGATTATGCCTGAACGCAATCCTTTCTACTGCCTCAGAGAACGACAGACCAAATTTCTGTTGAATGTAGTCGATAGAATCGCTTCCACCACGGCAAACGAAGCAAAAGCACAGGCTCTTGTCGTCATTTACGGTGAGCGACGGGTTGGTGTCACTGTGCCAAGGGCAGACCGTTACCGCTTCGTGGCCAATCTTTTTGTACGGGATCTGCTCGGCTTCGAGCACAGCCGTCATCGGGATTTCGCGAACGGCGATGAGCGTATTCTCTGAGATGCTCATCAGCCTTCCGTTTCATCGAGAAGGAAGATTGTCAGCGCCAGAGCAAGCGGAAAAATGGCCATAGCCCAAAAGGCCATTTCGCCAGCGTGCTCAAAAATCCAACGAGATGGGAGCATAATTACCGTGAAGCGACCCTAGGGTAGCATGCCGCAGACCGGTGCGGTTAATCTTTATAGTTTTTCAGGTATTGGGTAACGAGGTTGCCGATATGACGTATCGACGCTTTGCCGGGAGCATTCTCGAAGTACGAGGTAACAGCCGTTCGGTCCTCCTCGGATAGCCTAGAGATCATCTCCGCAGCCCGTTCCCTATAGATGTTGCTGAAGTCAATTTCATCTGGCTCAAGCGCATCTGTCGGCATCGCCTGGTCCTTTAGCTCTAGCGGTGGGCCTGAGCAAGCCGAACGGGTTTCCTGCCAGTCCTCCAGGGGGATCTCTAGAGCCTTGGCCACTTCTATATCACTGAGCCCGCGATAAAGCATTCGCCTGCCCTTTACCCAGTTCTCTCGCATCTTGTGGGAAAGCCTCATCGCGTAGGTCCTGTCACGAACCCAGTGCAGTAGCTCACCTCGAATGGTTGGAGTGGCAAGGCTGGAGAATTTATATCCAGATTCCGGGTCGTAGCGATAGCATGCCTTACACAGACCAAGAAAAGCAACGCCCTCAAGTGTGGAATACTCGATGCCAGTAGTTTTCTGTATTCTCCACGCCTCACGTCTAGCCAGATTCAAATTCTGTTCGGCCATGCGCTGCTGCTCTGGGCTCAGCTTAAAATCTGGTGATTTTCTGGCCATTTTATTAAATCTATATGACCATATTAGCCGGTACGTTAGGTAGTTGCGTTCCTCGTCCCCAGGTGACTTCTGTCATCATTGGCGCTGTTCGTTGTGACATGTAATTGATAGCCATTCCAACAGAGTCGACGATGTCATCATTCTTGGATGCTGGGAACAATGAGAATTCATTAACGAATGAATCCAGCCAGGTCGAACTTGCTGGCAGGAATACGTTACCGGCTTCTACAATTGGCACAATACCTGCTGCACGAGCTGTCTTAGAGCGCTCGGGCTTAAAGCCGATCAATCCCGGCACCCGCTTCGACAGGAGCTGGTATGCGGCATAGCCAGATGCGGCAAGCTCAATAATGGTACCGCTAAGGTTGTGCTTGTTGTACATTCGAGAGATCATCGAAATAGTTCCGATTATGTCCAGTCGTTCACGCACCATATCTAGGACGTAGTACCTGTTACCAGCCTGTCCTACAACGGTGCCAACCACAAAGTCACTATTGTTGGCGTCGGTAAAGGTACAGTCAACGCTTAGCATTATGCGCTGAAATTCAGGCATGACGGTATCGTGCTCATAGTGTTGCCACCAGGATGGGTTGAACATGTTGCCCGCTTCTGGGGCGGGACGCTGTTGGTAAAGCGCAGCGAAGTCTCGGGTGCCAATTGCTTCCCTGATGCGCTCATATTCCTCGATGTCATATCTCTGCGGGCAGAGTGCGAGCCCTGATTCTTCCCGCCAGTCCTGCGGAACATTGCAGTGCTCTGGCAAGATCGGCCTGGAGCCAACATCCTCAGAAAGTGCCGGCAGGTCAAGGATCGTCCAGTTCTCCCGACCTTTTTCCGAGACGTTCATCTCAGACTCTAAAAGCTTGCCAATTAGGTCATTTTCCGACCAACGCGTCTGGATGACCACAATCGAGCCAACGCCAGGCTCAAGGCGGGTGTACAGCGTTGAGGTGTACCAATCCCACAGTTTTTCCATGACGCGGGGACTATCGGCATCCTCCCTGTTCTTGACCGGGTCATCAATGATCAGACAGTGCCCTGAGCGGCCCGTGATGGCGCCTCCAACGCCTGCTGCCCACAATCCCCCGCCTCCCTGCGTTCCCCAGTCGTTTACGGCCTGTTTGTAGGGGTCAAAGGTGCCGCCAGCATCGCGGTAATAGTCCCGTGCAGCTCGGGAAAAACCTTCGGCCAGTTCGGCGCTATAGGAACTAATACCTATGTATCGATCCGGATGGGCCAGCAGGTAGGCCGCCGGAAACAACTTGGATGACAGGTAGCTTTTACCCGTTCGTGGCGGGATTTGAATGATTAACCTACGGCAGTCGCCGTCAATTACCCTTTGGAGCTGTTTTGTCAGCTCAGCGTGAACCCTGTAGAACTTATAGCTAGGACATACTTCTTTAATGAATCTGTGGAGGATGATTCTCTGGCCATCTTCCCGTGCTTTTGTTTTTGCGCGACGTAAGTCACGCACCATCTCCCGGTCAGATGCAGCACGCTGCAGAAATTCCTTGCCAATTTTACTCGCCATGTTCCTCCAGTACGCGGGCACATCCTTTTAGTATCATGATCCTGAAGTCTTCCCCTGTCCAATCATTGAACATGGAAGTGACGGGATGTTTCTCATCCCATGCAATAGTAAAAGAGCCATCCTCTTCTTCGGTCACAAAAAACGGAAACTCTTCTTCGGTCATGTCATTCATCCAAGGGGATGTCGTAGGCATCGATGTCGGTAATATCTTCCACTTCAACCTTATTCATCTCCGATTCTACCATTTCGAGCATTTCATTGACGCCAAGGGCATTAGCCCAAGACTGGCGCGACTGCTCGCTGATGTTGGCCGCCGAACGCAGCAAGCCGGATACCAGAGCCATTGGCACCTCTTCGCCTTCTTCCTCTGCCTGAGCAATACGCTTACCAAGTACCCTTAACAAGTCCTCAGAAACGCGAGCCATCATTCGAGCTTGGCGCTCGGACGACTCTCGGAATTCGACGATGGCTTCCTTGTGGGTATTGCGTTGCAATTTCTCTGCCTGCTTCCAGACAACGGCCATCTGCTCCTTGTCATAGGCGGCAGCTCGCTTGTGCCAATTAAAGTTCTCGGACCAGCCTGACAGTGCTGGGATGCTGTGGCCGGTCAGTTGCCTAACGTTTTCGAGTGTCCTCTCGCCTTGAAGGAGTAGGAACTTCTGAAAGCAGGCATACTGGTCAGCGGATTCATGCTTACCCGCCTCTCGCACCTTGTAACCCCGGCGAAAGCCATGGATCGGCCCGGGCTCACCCCTGGGCGGTTGCGCTTCATGCCATTCGGACACAGGAGTCCTGCCTTCTTTTTCGTGCATTATACTTCCGAAGAAAATGCTGCCTCGAAAATAGATGGCAGGTTTTCTCGGAAGATTTCCTTTATTCCGTTGGCAACCAGGCGATGCTCCAGTTGCGTTTCGATGCCAGAGCGCACTTCTAGGTAATGGATCCAGCTACGAACCGTGCCAGCCATGTAAAGCCTTGTTGGCGTTCCAAGTGGCAAAACCTCTCGGGCACACTCTTTTGCGACACCAGCGCCCAGCAGGCTCAGGTATAGCGATTGAGCAATGTCGTAGTGCAGAGCAATCTTCGTCCGGAGATCCTTAACCAGCTCGGGGTCTAGATCGTCGTGACTAGCTTGCTTGTTTTTGACATCCTGCCGGCGGAGCATTGGCAATTCCAGTGGCTTCAGATCTTCTACAGAGCTATAACGCTGCGAAAATTCTTGAAAGGAGAAGCTGCGGTGCCTCAGTATTTGCGCCGCGATTGCCCTGCTGGTATTGATCTCGACAGCCATGCTGGCCATCTCAAACGGGGACCAGTGCTTATGCTTGATCAGATACCGAATAAGCTTTGCAGACGTTTCGGTATTTGCCTGGTTGGCAGGGTTTGACACCCGTGCCATGTAGACAATACTCTTCTCAGCGTCGGGAGTGACGGCAACCAGCTTAACGTCGTGCATTTTTGCTGTCCTCGATTGCTTGCATTACTCCGACGACTACAGAGCAGGTAAACAGAACGCTAAACACGATAGCGGCCGGGATCCAGAAAGGTGAAAGGACCCAGATCCATGGCCATGTAACGTACCCAGTTAGCTTCAGACCGATGAACATTACGCCCATCAGCCCGAATACGCCTATCCCACTGGATTTGGTTTCTTGATCGTTGGAAGACATCAGAACAGCTCCTCGAAGCCTGGCATTGCCACTTTGACCGGCGACCGGTACCAGGGCGGTAGGCTCATCACATTATACGGCACTTCTGGCTTGGGCCAAGTCTTCGTATCCATGCATTCTTTCAGTATCCGCCTGGCCTCGTTAATTTGGCGTGTACCTTCGGCCATGGTTTCATCAGAGACCTCGAAGATAGCGGTATGCCATGGCTCAGCACGCTCAATGCCGATGAAGATGAACTTTGCTGGCTTGTTGTAGGCGACGCTTGCAGCTTCTGCATACCATGCCGCCTGGAAGACGTAGTTCATTCCGCCATAGACCTTTTTCTCAAAAGAGGACTGCTCAACAGAGTCGGTCGTCTTTAGATCGAGCACCAGCAGGTAGTCACCAACGTCAACCAACCGGTCAAGACGGGCTTTACAGGGGATCCCCATCGCATCCCAGTAAATTGACAGTTCGTTGAATTTGCGGTAATCCGGTTGGTCGGGGTTGAACCACGAGAGCTTGCGCAGTGATTCAGTCATTCCGACGACGCTGTCCCACGGGCGGTCCCTGTCGGAGTTAGAAAGCACCGTTTTGCCGACCTGCTCAGCCTTCCAATCCTTGCCTTCCTTGCTGGCCAGGGAGAGATTGTCGGGCTTCATCACATACCGCTTCTCGAACTCCTCATCGCCTTCCAGCGCCTTACAGTGGACTGCTGAGCCGATTTCCATGTTGATGGTAGCCGGGAAGCGCTTCCTTTTAGCCGCTTCGTAGTGGGCCGGGCTAACGAGGATGCTTTTCAGCGAGCTCTGGTTTTCGCCTATCTCGCGCCGATAGGCGGGATCGGGCTGGTTGTACGCGACCGAAGCCATCGGTAAATTTATCGTTACTCCATTGTACCCGGCGTCTCCTCAAGATTCGTTATGTAGACCACCCAAAGAGACTCGCTTTTTGGGGCCTTCTTCCATGTGATCTTCAATTCAGGGATAATTGTCACCCTGTCATCGATCCAGAGAATCCCGTGCGCCGCATCCATGAACGCGCCGGCAATGTTGTCAGAGTCACCACGGCCTTCGCCCTTAACTGACAATTCAAGTGAAATAGGCCCCTCTAGCGGGCCATGCTTCCATTGGCTCAGTAACTGGCGCCGCATCTCTGCCTGCGCCAGTTTATACGGTTGTGGCATGTAGGCATGCCCGGTCCTAGTAAGACGTGGCCTAGCTTTTGAGAAAAGCGGCTGTTTGATCGTCAGGACGTAATCAGGCAAACCTATCACCCGCTACATGCAGCCGCAGCAATTCATCGCCACCGTGGCCGGTCATTCCGGCTACGCAAGCCGTCGGAGGTGGTTCAATGTCTGTGCCATCCCAGCCCTCGCGCTTTTGGGCAATCTTGAGCAGTACAAGGTAGCCAATCAGGTCGTCGATCACATCTTCGTCGGTGGCCAACAACCCCGCTCCACGACTGATGCGGCTGAGCTTATCATCGATACGAACCAAAATCTGCTCCACAGCAGACGCCTTGCTAAAAATTCGACTGGGGCTAATTGCCGAGTCTCCGTAATTTGCGTTCTTCCGGAGAAGGAGCTCCTTGATCTCATCGCAAACCATTGCGATTTCCAACTGGGTTCGGGTCATTTCTTTGGAAGGCGGATAGACCTTGCATCGTGGACGGTAACAGGCCTGTTGCCAGTCACCAGCCTTACGACGCAGCGATCCTGGTAGCTACTTACAACATAGCCAGTACCAAAGCCTGCGCCAAGGTAAACTTGAACCTTGGTGCCTTCTGGATAGCGTGGCATCGGGAACGATGGGCCGGACAGGCGCTCAGCTTCCTTGTAAGCACTTGCCTTGTACTTAACGTCGCCGTTCTTCAAAACTCGCATTGTTAAATTTCTATGTAATTAGGAAGGCGGCTGACCTGCTCACGACTCATTTCCATCAACAAGTGATTAGGCATTTTGCCGCCAAGTGACGCTACCCAGGAGATGACCCTAGGAATGTCGTTAGTGGTTAGAACCCACAAGTCAAGCTCTTCGTTGTAGCGTACCAACTTTTCAGAAACGAATTCGCCAAGGACCTCACCGACCATCTTCTCCAGGCGGGTTCCTTCGCAATATTCTTCATCAAACGGATCCCAGCCACCGACCCTTAGGTCATCACCGGAGCAGTGTGGAATCAGGCTGGCCATGATCTCGGAGTCTTTGGCCGCACCACGATGGAGAAGCGTCGCGATGACGTATGGACGCACCTGCGCAGTCGTCAGCAGGGGTAGATCGTCCACTAGCGCTCCAACGCATCCTGGGGGCATCTCAGTGCGGTCGGGCATGGCTCTGACTCAGTTAAAGAGTGATGGACCGCCCGAAACAAATGAATCGGGTCGGTCCAATTGCCAAGATCAGAACGGAACTTCCGTCCCTTCAGCTTGGCGCTTTTCGAGGAAGGTCACCTGGGCGTTCTTCACGTCCAGATAAAGCTTCTCGTTGTAGGTGCGCTGCACGAGCTGGCCGTCGACTTTAATCTTGTCGCCGCGCTGGAGACGCTCAGCAACGATTTCAGCCGCCTTACCACGCACTTCGCAGCGGTAGAACTGACCTTGACGATCTTCACCAGGTTTGGCGTAGACGTAGGCCAGGTCGGCTACGGAGAAGCTGGCGATACTGTCACCACTGTCAAAAGTTTTGACGGTAACAGGAGATTCGCCAGTGCGGCCGGTAACAGTACCGGCGATGGAAGCAAAAGCCATCGTTCCCCAATGAGGGTAGATTACACACTCATTATAGCCGGGTCAGTAACATCTCTTAATTTCTTCAGGGCTGACTCAATAACCGCTGCATATCGACTGCTGCCGATGGTCTGGATTTTGTTGATCTCGGACCATTTCTTGCCATGGAGAAAGGTCAGCCTGATGATCCTTTCCTCCTCTTCCGTCAGACCCGCTTCCTTGATGGCTTGCTCAACCTCAG
>Ga0315909_10004490_pt1 | contig 16461 bp, 14 predicted proteins | sample LakEriMetagenome_11_FD_203527 | JGI IMG/M metagenome (GOLD analysis project Ga0315909, IMG submission 203527) | Freshwater fungal communities from buoy surface, Lake Erie, Ohio, United States - Buoy 2 MA125 | ecosystem: Environmental > Aquatic > Freshwater > Lake | place: USA: Lake Erie, Ohio...
GATGTCTCCGAACAGCGGCAACATGGAATTATCCGGTGGTGGTGGTGGCCGGTTGCCCTAGCCCACAAACAGCAGGTCTGATTGTAGCCCGGGTCTGAAAATTATGGCTGGATCCGATGGTGGAATGAGTATCTCTCGACGCTGAGCCCAGCAGGTCTGCCTGTGCTGCCCCCTCACTGTTGGCGAACAAATAATTCATTTTGTTTTTTTTCGGAAATAGAATAAGTTGTCGAGTTGGCGGCAAATCGGCGAAATCCGGATTTTGGCTGAAGCTGGCAGCGCTCGGCAAGGTCCTGCTGAGGAAAATCAAAGGTTTACCCTCAGGTTTTGGTGCGACTCTGCTGACTGGCCCTGCCCCGGCGGCCCTGCCATCGTGGCCACGGATCGACAGAATTATTAAAAAGAAATCGTTTTACAGGGAGAGTATCGGCATGGATTTCAACCTCTCGGCAGCGAATGTCGAGTTGCAACAGCGCACCCGCCTTTTTATTCAGGAGCAGATCATTCCCATGGAACGGGATCCGCGCTGTACGGCGCATGGCCCGACGGATGAGCTGCGCCTGGAACTGGTGGGGAAAGCCCGAAAAGCAGGTTTATTGTCGCCACACGTGTCGGCAGAATTTGGTGGTTTGGGTCTTGATCACGTCGGCAAGGCGATCGTCTTCGAGGAAGCGGGCTATTCGCCGCTGGGCCCGGTGGCCATGAATATCTTTGCACCGGACGAAGGCAATATGCACATGATGGAAGTGATCTGCACACCAGCGCAAAAAGAGCGCTGGCTGCGCCCACTGGCGGAGGGGCGCATTCGCTCTTGCTTTTGCATGACCGAACCGGCGCCGGGCGCGGGTGCGGATCCCTCTATGCTGCAGACGACTGCAGTGCGCGATGGCGACCATTATGTGATCAACGGTCTGAAGTGGCTGATCACGGGCGCGACCGGTGCCTCGTTTGCGATCATCATGGCAAAGCTTGAAGATGGCAGCGCCACCATGTTCCTTTCGGACATGGATGTGCCGGGCATCACGGTGGAGCGCCAGATGGATGCGCTCGATACTTGTTTTGTGGGTGGTCATGGCGTGGTGCGTTTCGAGAACCTGCGTGTGCCGGTCGAGAATGTGCTGGGCGCTGCCGGCGAGGGATTCAAGTACGCGCAGGTACGCCTGTCACCCGCACGCCTCACACATTGCATGCGCTGGCTGGGTGCCGCCCGGCGCTCGCATGAGGTGGCACTGCGCTACGCAGCAACGCGTCAGGCTTTTGGCAAATCGCTGGGACAGCACGAAGGTGTGGGTTTCATGCTCGCAGATAACGAGATGGACATGCACTGCACTCGGCTGGCTATCTGGCATTGCGCCTGGGTGCTGGATCAGGGGCATCTGGGTACCCGCGAATCCAGTGCCGCGAAAGTGATTTCGTCCGAAGCGATCTGGCGCGTAATTGATCGCAGCGCGCAGATTCTAGGCGGCAGTGGCATGACGCATGAAACAATCGTGGCACGAATTTTTGCCGACGCCCGATCCTTCCGAGTCTATGACGGCCCGAACGAGACGCATCGCTGGAGTCTGGCCAAGCATGCGCTGAAAAATCTGCGTTCCTGAAAGAGGCTGATCATGGCAGACATCATTCTGGAAACCCGACATCTCACTCGAGAATTCAAAGGTTTCGTCGCGGTCAATGAAGTCAACCTTCAGGTGCAGCGGGGTCATATCCACGCACTGATCGGTCCCAATGGTGCTGGCAAAACCACCTGCTTCAATTTACTGACCAAATTCCTTGTGCCTAGCTCGGGGCAGATTTTGTTCAATGGGCGTGACATCACCATGTTTGAGCCGGCGCAGATTGCGCGTATGGGCATTATTCGTTCATTCCAGATTTCTGCGGTATTCCCTCACCTGACGGTACTTGAAAATGTACGTATCGGATTACAGCGTAATATTGGGACATCGTTTCATTTCTGGAAGAGTGAAGCGACGCTTGAGCAGCTCAATGCTCGGGCGATGGCCTTGCTGGAGGAAGTGGGGCTGGCGGCATTCGCCCCGAGTCTGACGGTGGATCTTCCTTATGGACGCAAGCGCGCACTCGAGATCGCGACCACCCTGGCCATGGAGCCCGAGTTGATGCTGCTGGATGAGCCTACGCAGGGTATGGGTCATGAGGATGTGCGTCGGGTGACAGATCTGATCAAAAAAGTATCCAAGGGTCGAACGGTGCTGATGGTGGAACACAACATGAGCGTGGTAGCGGGTATCTGCGATCGCATCTCGGTGCTGCAGCGCGGCGCCATTCTGGCCGAAGGCGATTACCAGACTGTATCTCAGAATCCACAAGTGCTCGAGGCCTACATGGGCAGCGCGAGCGCACTGGAAGGAGCGCACTGATGACGCTGGCACTGGAGATCAGCAAGCTGCAAGCGTGGTACGGCGAATCACACATTCTGCATGATGTGAATCTGTCAGTCGCCGAGGGAGAGGTCGTGACGCTGCTGGGTCGCAATGGTGCAGGTCGCACCACGACACTGCGCGCGATCATGGGGCTGACCGGACGGCGTGAAGGTTCGATCAAGATCCATGGTCAGGAAACGATCGCTTTCCCAACCCATCGCATCGCGCATCTGGGCGTGGGCTATTGCCCCGAGGAGCGCGCGATTTTTTCCTCCCTCTCTGCCGAGGAAAATCTGATGTTGCCGCCCACGCTGAAAGCAGGCGGCATGTCGGTTGATGAGATTTATCAGATGTTTCCCAACCTGGCCGAGCGCCGTCACAGTCAGGGCACCCGGCTCTCCGGTGGCGAGCAGCAGATGCTGGCGGTCGCGCGCATTCTGCGCACGGGTGCGAAGTTATTGCTGCTGGATGAAATTTCCGAAGGTCTGGCGCCGGTGATCGTGCAAGCGCTGGCGAAGATGATTCTCATGCTTAAAACTCAGGGCTATACCATCGTCATGGTGGAACAGAATTTCCGTTTCGCAGCGCCGCTGGCGGATCGTTTTTACGTGATGGAGCATGGTCAGATCGTCGAGCAGTTTGCTGCGCCCGAACTGGCATCGAAAATGAACGTGCTCAACGAGCTGCTGGGAGTCTAGGATGGAAATATTCGGCATATCTACATCCGCTTTGCTGGGTCAGCTCTTGCTGGGACTGGTCAATGGATCGTTCTACGCGATGTTATCGCTCGGTCTGGCCGTGATTTTCGGTCTGCTGAATGTGATCAATTTTGCCCACGGTGCGCTTTACATGATGGGCGCCTTCTTTGCGTGGATGGGTCTGCAGTATTTCGGCATCAATTACTGGGTGATGCTGCTGCTGGCACCGTTGCTGGTGGGTGTGTTCGGCATCATTATCGAGAAAACCATGCTGCAGTGGCTGTATCGTCTTGATCATCTTTATGGTCTGCTGCTGACCTTCGGCATTACGCTGATGCTTGAGGGGATATTCCGCTCCTTCTACGGTGTGTCGGGTCAGCCTTACACAGTGCCTGCGCTGCTGTCGGGCTCGACAGATCTGGGTTTCATGAACTTGCCAAACTATCGCGCCTGGGTGGTGCTGGCATCGATCATGGTTTGTCTGGCGACCTGGTTCGTGATCGAGAAAACCCGGCTGGGCGCGTATCTGCGTGCCGGTACCGAAAATCCGAAAATGGTGGAAGCCTTCGGCGTGAACGTGCCCTTGATGGTGACACTGACCTATGGCTTTGGTGTGGCACTCGCCGGTTTTGCCGGTGTGCTCGCCGCACCGGTGCTGCAAGTGTCGCCGCTGATGGGATCGAATCTGATCATCGTTGTCTTTGCGGTTGTGGTTATTGGTGGTATGGGATCGATTCTGGGCTCTATCCTCACCGGGCTGGGGCTTGGGATCATCGAAGGCTTCACCAAGGTGTTCTATCCCGAGCTATCCTCAACCGTGGTATTCATCATCATGGCGGTTGTCTTGCTGATTCGCCCAGCCGGCCTGTTTGGTCGTGAAAAATAAGGAGTGGCTGCGATGTTGAAAAAACTCGGTTATGCCGCAGTGCTGGTGATTGCGCTGGTAGCACCCTTTGTGATGTACCCAGTACTGCTGATGAAGATTCTGTGCTTTGCACTGTTTGCTTGTGCCTTTAATTTGCTGATTGGTTTTACAGGCCTGCTGTCATTCGGCCACGCCGCATTTTTTGGTGGTGCGTCATATATCGCGGGTCACGCGCTGAAAGTCTGGGGCTTTCCGACAGAGTTGGGTATTTTGCTGGGCGTGATTTTTGCCGCTATCGTCGGTCTGGTGATAGGCAAGCTGGCGATTCGTCGTCAAGGTATTTATTTCACGATGATCACCATGGCCCTGTCGCAGATGCTGTTCTTCGTTTTTCTGCAGGCGCCCTTCACGGGTGGGGAAGATGGACTGCAATCGATTCCGCGCGGTACTCTGCTAGGTGCGATCGATCTGAAAAATGATCTCACCATGTACTACATCGTACTTGGCATCGTGGTGGCCTCGTTCCTGCTTGTGGTACGCATCATTCACTCCCCGTTTGGCCAGGTACTCAAGGCAGTGCGCGAGAATGAGCCGCGTGCGGTATCACTCGGTTATGACGTGGATCGTTACAAACTACTCGCGTTTGTACTGTCTGCCGCGCTCGCAGGTCTTGCCGGATCGACCAAGGCGCTGGTGCTGGGTTTTGGCACACTCACCGATGTGCACTGGTCGATGTCAGGTCTGGTGGTGCTGATGACACTCGTCGGTGGCATGGGTACGCTATTTGGCCCGGTGCTGGGTGCCATCATCATCATTGCGCTGGAAAACAAGCTGGGTGACATGGGTACCTGGCTGGCCTCTGTGACGCATATCGATTGGTTCAACTCGATAGGCGAATCTGTCACGATGGTGACAGGTTTGATCTTCGTGATTTGCGTGCTGGCTTTTCGGCGCGGCATCATCGGTGAGCTGGTCGCGCGTTTGCGCTGACAAGTTTGTCAACTCATTTTTCTGAGAGCGATTTTTTATGAGCAATCCAAAATTTCACTGGGACGATCCTTTGTTGCTAGACCAGCAGCTGACATCCGATGAGCGCATGGTGCGCGATGCTGCTGCAGCGTATGCACAGGAAAAACTGATGCCTCGCGTGCTGGAGGCGTTTCGCCATGAAAAAACCGATCCCGCGATTTTTCGCGAAATGGGCGAGCTGGGTTTGTTCGGCCCCACTATTCCTGCCGAATATGGTGGTGCCGGGCTCAACTACGTCAGTTATGGTTTGATTGCGCGCGAGATCGAGCGTGTGGATTCTGGGTTTCGTTCGGTGATGAGCGTACAAAGCTCGTTGGTGATGGTGCCCATTTTTGAATTCGGCAGCGAAGCACAGAAGCAGAAATACCTGCCCAAGCTCGCGACGGGTGAATGGGTGGGATGTTTCGGTCTGACTGAGCCCAACCATGGTTCCGATCCCGGCAGCATGGAAACACGCGCAAAGCGAGTCGATGGTGGTTATTCGTTGAGTGGTGCCAAGATGTGGATCACCAATAGTCCTGTGGCAGATGTATTTGTCATCTGGGCCAAGGACGATGACGGAGATATCCGTGGTTTTATTCTGGAAAAAGGATGGAAGGGGCTGAGTGCACCCAAGATCCAGGGCAAGGTTGGCATGCGCGTGTCCACCACCGGAGAGGTGGTGATGGACAACGTGTTTGTCCCTGAAGAAAACATGCTGCCCAATGTGCGCGGCCTCAAAGGACCTTTTACCTGTTTGAATTCAGCGCGTTACGGCATCGCCTGGGGTGCCTTGGGTGCGGCGGAGTTCTGCTGGCACACTGCGCGTCAGTACACACTGGATCGTAAACAGTTTGGCCGGCCGCTGGCAGCGACGCAGCTGGTGCAGAAAAAATTGGCAGATATGCAGACTGAAATCACACTGGGTCTCCAGAGTTGCCTTCGATTAGGTCGTATGAAGGATGAGGGTACGGCAGCAGTAGAAATCACCTCCATTCTGAAGCGAAACTCGGGTGGTAAGGCGCTTGATATTGCGCGTACAGCACGCGATATGTTGGGGGGTAATGGCATCAGCGATGAATATGGTGTCGTTCGTCATCTGGTGAACCTGGAGGTCGTCAATACCTACGAGGGTACGCATGATGTCCATGCGCTGATCCTGGGACGTGCACAAACAGGATTGCAGGCGTTTTTTTAAAAGCTCGGATCAGGTTGTGCGCATGGCGTCAAAGCGCAGTCGTACCATATTGATGTGTTCGCGCAGAACGTAGAGTTGATCGGCAAAGGCGATTGGCAAGTGTAGGTTATCGACAGAATTCTCGACCTCGACTAGCCGCCGATGGAGATCGTCGAGTTGTTCCGGCGTCTGGTTAAGTTGCATTTGCCGCTCGATTTTGATCAGTATGCCGTACCAGCGGTAAATTCTGGAGCGGATGCGCCACCGGTACAAGGGTGGAATTGCACGGGACAGAGGAATCAGTACGATGAGGGAAGGCACCAGCACGATCAGAATGCGGTCCACCAGGCTCGCCAGCCAGAAAGGCAGACGCCGATACTCCAGCGGTGATCCAGACGTGTAGTAGCGACGTGCCTCTTCGCTCAGGGGGATGATATGTTCCACTGCATCCGGAAATTCTTTGGGCTTGCGGAACATACCGGGTTTGCCATGGACTTCATGCGCGGCCTCGAGTAACAGATCAGAAATTGCCGGGTGTAAGTTGGTCCGGGCAATCAATTCCACGGGTGTGCCAACAAGCTGAATATCTTGTTTTGGAATATCCAGCCCGAGATCAAAGCTGCCCTTGGGAGCGGTCAACCGCGATAGGTAGGGCAGGTGGCGCAGGTAGCCATCCGCCTGTAGAAAATTCATCAGGTGTACACCGGGCAAACGCATCAACTCGCGCATGGTTTGCGTGCGCGTCAGTTCACTGGTGGTAAAAATCACATCTACCTTTTTGTTACGAAAGGCATCGATTGCGTCATCGCCATCGATTTCGAGCAGGGTGGCGTCAGTGGCTGTCATGCCATTTTCTTTGAGCAGTTTGAGCGACAGCGTGTTGGTGCCGCTTCCTTCGGGGCCGATGGCAATCCTTTTTCCCTTGAGCTCGGCGAGATGATCAATATCACCACGACCGCGGTAGAACACCATGAAAGGTTGTACATACATGGTACCTAATGACATGATGTTGTGAGTTTCATCCTCGTCGACAAGACCGGCCTGAACAAAGCCGACATCGACGGTACCGTTTTCCTTTTGCAGTAGATCGAGATTTTCTTCGGAGCCGTCGGTCGTCAAAATTTTCACTTTGATGCCATGTTTGGCAATCAGCTCAGCATATTTTTTGGCATTGTTCTCAAAACTGCTGCCTTCCTGGCCGCCCGCGATCACAACGGTATCAGGGGGCGCCGGGCGAATCATCGTGAAGCCTAGCCAGCCGACGCCAATCGTCAGCAGCAAACCGGGAATCAATAAAACAAGCATATCGCGCCAGGATACGGTGATGAGCTTGTTCAATGGATCGCGAACCATGTCAGGGAGCGTTTCTATTTTGTTCTTGTTTGTCATAAATGCCATCCGGTAGGTTTGAAGTGGCCGACCGTTTTAATTTTCTAAGGAAGTACTGATGCAACAAAATCGGAAAATTTTTCAGCTAAATCAATCGTGATAAGTCCGTGATTTTGCCCGGAACCTATCTCGTTAGACCGCGAGTGACGCTGGCAGTACCTTGCGTGCGTCTGAACTACCCGCCGTACTGCCGCCTTGCCATCGACCTAATGAGATACGTTTTCAGTCTCGCGTCACACAGTTGGGCTGTCTCGTCATGAAACGCGGCTTGATTCAGCGTCTCCCTGACATTAATATTTGATTAATGTTGGCGGCATGCACATGTGACTATACCGTAGAGCTATTCTTTTTCGCTGTGGACGTGTGCAGCGCGTGTGCAAGAAAAGCTTCATGCGTACTCAGGAATATCTGATCACGCATTGTTTTGCCCAGAGGTGTGCCGCGTAATCGGTCGAGTACCGGACCTTTGATTTCAGCGAATTGAAGTCTGATATTTCGCGCGGCCAGATTTTTTTCCATATCAGTCAGCATGGCGAGCGCTGTTGAATCCAGCTGATTGACAGCGGAGAGTATCAAGAGAAGGGTGCGCGTGTCGGCATGTGATTGGATCAAATTTTCGATTTTTTCTTCGATGATTTGGGTATTTGCGAAATACAGGCTTTCATCGATACGCAAGGCGACCATTCCGGGTAAGGTGTCGACGTGATGGCGCTCGATATTGCGGAAATGTTCGGTACCCGGAACCCGGCCAACGATAGCCATATGCGGGTGGCTGCTGCGCCAGACCAGGACGGCCAATGATAGGGCGACTCCCAGCAGTATTCCTTCTTCTACACCCAGAAAAATCACGCCGGCAAAGGTAAGCATTAATGACAATGCATCGGCCTTGTCATACCGCCAGGCTTCGCGCAGCGTTTGCCAGTCGAGCAGCCCGAGTACGGCGACCATGATGGTGGCCGCCAGCACACTGATGGGCAGGTAGTAAAACCAATTGGTGAACGCTGCAATCACGATGGCCATCAGCACGGCGGAGATGACACCAGCTACCGGTGTGTTCGCACCTGCGGAGAAATTGACAACGGAACGCGCAAATCCGCCCGTGACCGGATAGCCACCCGATAGGGCGCTGGCGATATTCGCGGCGCCGATACCGAGCAGCTCGCGATCAGGGGAAATACGCTGTCCTCGTTTGAGCGCCAGCGATTGTGCGACCGAGACACTCTCGACAAATCCAACCAGCGAAATCAGCAGTGCTGGCAACCACAAGGCGTGAGTCTGTTCCCAGTTGATATGTGGCACAGCGAGGTGAGGCAGGCCCGACGGTACATGGCCAACGATGGCTACATGCGCGGTTTGATGAATGCCCGTGCTGGCGACGATGATGGTTGAGACGATTACGACAGCCATGGGGGCAAGCCTGGTCAGTAGTTCGGCTCGTTGGGCAGCAAGGCCCACCGCTCGCAGCACGGAAGAGAGCCCTGAGCGCGCAAAAAACAGGAACAGTAATGCAGCGATGCCGATGACGGCAGATTGGGGATTAATCGCCTCGAAGTGATACGCGATGTCCCGGATGATTGCGATGATGCTGCCACCGGGCAGCGATATACCCAGCAGGTATTTGAGCTGTCCAATCGTGATCAGAATCGCCGAGCCGGATATGAAGCCGCTGATGACAGGATGACTAAGGAAATAAGCGAGAAAGCCAAGTCGCAATAATCCTGCAGTCAACAGAATCAGGCCGGATATCAACGCCAGCAGCACGGCCAGCATGATGTAGCTTTCAGAGCCTCGTGTGGCCAACGGTGTCAGTGCGCTGGCGGTCATCAGCGATGCGACCGCAACGGGGCCGACAGCCAGTGTCATGCTGCTACCGAGGAAGGCGTAGGCAAGCAGAGGAAGCATGCTGGCGTAGAGACCGATCTGGGGCGGTAGTCCCGCGAGCATTGCATACGCAAGGCTTTGGGGGATCAGCATGACGGTGACGATCAGGCCTGCGGTGAGATCACCACTGAGCCATGGTCGTTGATACCGAATCAGCCAGTCCGGTAGTGGAAGCATCGTCTTTAATCTGTCTCGGATCGCGCCAGCCACTCATGCCCTTTGAGCATCAGGTTCCAGTAGACCCAGGGAAGGATATTTTTTTTCAGGATCCAGGCCGATAAGCGGGGTACTGTTGGATTCAAGGGGAAGGTGGGCAGGAGTTTGCCACCGAAACCGAATTCCGCCAGCACGATACGGCCTTTCTCCACTGTCAAAGGACAGGATCCGTAGCCATCGTATTTCGTCGGCAGCGCACGACCGCTGCGTGCAGCGAGAAGGTTTTCCGCAACCACAACAATCTGTTTGCGTGCTGCAGCGGCTGTTTTTGCATTGGGTGATGAGCAGGCATCACCGAGGCTGAAGATATCGGGATAGCGCACATGCTGCAGCGTGACCTGATTCACATCGACCCAGCCATCGGCATTGGCGAGCCGACTTTCGCGTACAACATCGGGCGCAGTTTGTGGGGGTACTACGTGCAGCATATCGAAGGATTTGTCGACTCGGGTTGTGTTGCCGTGCGCATCCTTTTCATCGAACCAGGCTTTTTTTGCTGAACCATCTACAGCCACCAGCGTCGAGGTGAAATGCAGATGCGCGTTGTAGCGTTTGATGTAGTTCATCAGCGGCGGCACAAAGTCTGCCACGCCGAACAGCACCGCGCCTGCGTTATGGAAATTGACGCTGATGTTTTTCAGGACGCCACGCTGCTCCCATTCGGAACATGACAGGTACATCGCTTTTTGTGGCGCACCAGCGCACTTGATCGGCATGGCCGGCTGCGTGAAGATTGCTGTGCCCGACTTCATTTGTCTGACGAGCTCCCAAGTATAGGGCGCGAGATCGAAACGATAATTTGAGGTGACGCCGTTTTTACCCAGCGTTTCATCCAATCCCGGGATGGCTTGCCAGTTGAGCTTCAGACCCGGCGCGACTACGAGGTTTTGATAGCTGATCGGATTGCCTTTATCAATGGTGACTTTTTTGTTTTCCGGGTCGAAGCCGGTCACCGCAGCACGTATCCAGGTCACGCCGGCCGGCATCACTGAAGCCATGTCACGTACGCTGTCCTGTAGCTCGAATTCGCCGGCGCCGACCAGGGTCCACGACGGCTGGTAGTAATGTTTGTCGTTCGGTTCAATGATCGCGATCTGCAAATTCGGTTGACGTTTTTTCAGGCTGGCTGCCAGGCCAATACCAGCACTGCCGCCGCCGACGATCACGATATCTTGGGTATCGCCCCAGTGGCAGGGGCTGGCGGCGCCGGTCATGGTGGGCTTGCTGCGTTGGCCGCTAGCCATCTGGTAGAGGTTTTGTGATCGCGCGCCGCTGCGGCAAAAGGCGAGGATAGGGCCCGGCTTGAGCGCGAGTAGTTCGGCAAACTGGCGTGCCTGCAATTCGGTGATCTGACCGCTGACAACGGGCAGGTGGGCGTAGATGAGTCCGGCAGCCTCGGCCGCGCGTGCGATGGATTCGCTACTGGGCTGGGACGGGCCTGCTTCGCCGTCAGGCCGGTTGTTGATCACGGTGCGGAAACCGAGGGCCGCGACCTCGACCATGTCCTCGGGGACGAGTTGTGGGGCCGTGCTGAACTTGTCTGTGTGACGTGTGATGGTGGCTGACATGGCTAATCCTGGGAGAGCGACGGGTTCACAACGAATCTTCCTCGGGGGGGGGATTACGGTTAATTAAAGAAGTTACATTATATTGACTAATAAAATGTTAGTCAATATAATATTTTCATTGTAAATAAAGTGGGGTCCCAGTATGACGAGCAACACGATTAAACCTCAAGTGCATGGCATCGTTGATCCGGCGACCTGGACCGTGACTTACGTGGTCTACGAAAGAGAAGGCTCACCCTGCGCCGTTATCGACTCCGTTCTGGATTACGACCCCAAGTCCGGCCGTACTCACACCGATTCGGCTGACAAGGTGATTGCCTTTGTTCGAGAAAACAAGCTCACGGTCGATTGGATACTCGAGACCCATGCCCATGCCGATCATCTAACGGCGGCGCCGTATTTGAAACAGCATTTGGGTGGCAAAACGGCCATCGGTAATCACATCAATACGGTGCAGCAGGTATTCAAGGGCATTTTTAACCTGGAGCCCGAGTTTTCTACCGATGGTGCTCAGTTTGATCGCCTGCTGAGGGACGGCGAGCATTTCAGCATTGGTGCGCTGTCGGCCAGCACGATGTATGTACCGGGTCATACACCGGCCTGTGTCGCTTACCACATCGGTGATGCAGTTTTTGTGGGTGACACGATGTTCATGCCCGATGTCGGTACTGCGCGATGCGATTTTCCGGGGGGGGACGCGAGGATACTCTACGCATCAGTCAAAAAGATCCTCAGCCTGCCGGATGAAACTCGGTTGTTCATGTGCCACGATTACCCGCCGACGGATCGCCCCGTGGCATTTGAATCCTCGGTGGGCGAGCAGCGTAGAAAAAATATTCATGTGCACGACGGCGTCAGCGAGGCAGTATTTGTTGATATGCGTACCAAGCGTGATGCAACGCTGGAAATGCCTGTGCTGATGCTTCCTGCAGTGCAGATCAATATTCGCGCCGGTGATCTGCCGCCGCCAGAATCGAATGGCGTTGCCTATGTAAAGATACCCTTGAACGCGCTTTGAACGGGCCACAAAACCAAGGCATAAAAAAATCCTGCGGCAGAAAAAACTACCGCAGGATTTTTTTCGAACTCGTAGGATGTGCTGTTATTGCAGACCACCGTTCTGCTGCGCCACCATCATGTAGAGCATAGGAATGGATAACATGGTATTGAAGCGGGAGGTCAGCATCGCCAGACGCGCAGCGGCCGCTTTTTGTTCTGGCTCCACGGTGACGATCCCGAGTGCTTTCTTTTGATTGGGCCAGATGATGAACCAGACATTGAAGGCCATCAACAGCGCAATCCACATCCCGATACCGATAGCGTGGAAACCAATTTGTAGACTCAGCGCGGCGCCAAGGTAGTGGCGCATCCACGCCACCAGCAAGCCGGTGATGACGGTCGCCAGCGCTGCCCAGCGGAACCAGAAAAGCGCGGTCGGTGCAATGACCTTGCCAATTGCCGGTTTTTGTTCATCCGGAATTTTGGGCATTGAGGGGATCTGCACGAAGTTGAAATACCAGAGCAGACCGATCCACATGATGCCTGACACTACATGCAGCCAGCGCATGACAAAAGCGCCCCATTCATGTCCCATTTGCGGACCCACACCAGCGACATTGGTGGCGATGATCACCAGCAGTATCAGCAGTACGACACCGGCAATGATGGTGCGTCCGAGCGATTGCAAAATTGCAGCCATAAATCCTCCAAAAATATTCAGTTCGACGCTTTCTTATTGAGGCGGTGCGCGCGCCGCATTGCACTTTCATAAAGCCGGCCGAAGTATAGCCTAATGAAGCGTTGATGAAATAACACCCTAGGCTGTGGTTGCCGGGAATTTGGCCCCAAGTGATTGATTTTCAAGGCTTCGTATCGCGCAGGTGCTCCTCTCACCGCCGAACCGGTATTTGTGCGGCATCTGCCTGAACCGCAATCATCCATGGCCAACGGCAGGGAAGGAGTGAGACTGCTCAAGCTTCGTCGGGTGCTATCCGGCTGATGTCAATGTGAGCACTTCCTTCGGCAACGGTGAGTGATAGACGTTGTGGTGCACGTATCTGTGCGGTGCGCCGAATGATCTCGCCGTGCTCGTCGCGCAATATCGCGTAGCCCCGTTCCAGGGTGCGTTGCGGTGCCAGAAGCTCGAGTTTTCCGTGCAAGGCGCTCAGCCGGTAGTGATCGGCATCATAGCGACTGGTATAGGCCACTGACAATTGGGTTGCCCGAGCCAAGAGCCGGGCCCGGGCCATGCGTGTATCGGGCAGCGCATGTACGAGGCGCTGCCGCACTTTATCCAGACGAAAGCGGGCTGCCACCAAGGGGGTTGTGGTCGCATGTTGCAGACGGCTGTGCAGGATCGACAGCCTGAGTTGCTGATGGCGTATGGCTGCACCAGGACTTTGCAGGCGGTGCGCGAGCCAGTCCAGCGTCTGAGTGCGGTCATCGAGTTGACGCCGCATTGCATCGTTCAGGTCATCCGCATGCTGGCCAACGGCTGCGAACCAGTCTTCCCACGGTGTGGCCGCCAGCTCAGCAGCTGCGGTCGGTGTGGGTGCGCGCACATCCGCGACGAAGTCGGCGATCGTCACATCGGTTTCGTGACCCACGCCCGAGATCACGGGCATGGTGCATTCGGCGATCGCGCGAGCGACACGCTCGTCATTGAAGGACCATAAATCCTCCAGACTGCCGCCGCCACGACAGACGAGTAACACATCGCACTCGGCGCGTCGGGATGCGGTGCGAATCGCGGCTGCGATTTTTTCGGCAGAGCCCTCGCCCTGCACTGCGGTGGGGTAGATCACCACGTGAATATGCGGCACCCGCCGCCGCAAGGTGGTCAGGACATCGCGTAACGCCGCCGCCTGGGGGCTGGTGATGACACCCATGGTGCGTGGGAAGACAGGCAGATCCCGTTTGCGTTCCTGATCGAACAAGCCTTCGGCGGCGAGTCGTGATTTGAGCTTGAGAAACGCCTCGTAGAGGCTGCCCACGCCAGCGCGGCGCATGTTTTCGACGTTGAGCTGAAAATCCCCGCGCGCTGCGTACAGGCCGATGGTGGCGCGTACTTCCACTTTGTCACCTTCACGCGGACTGAAATCGACATATTGCGCACGTCCGCGGAACATCACCGCCCGTACCTGAGCGCTGGCATCCTTGAGCGTGAAGTACCAATGACCCGACGCAGCTCGGGTCACGTTCGAGAGCTCGCCGGCGATCCAGGTCAGGGGAAAGCTGCGCTCCAGCAGTCGCCCCACCGCTTGATTCAGCTGCGAGACGGTCATGATGGACGGTGCTGCCTCGTTGGTGCCAGCACCATCCGGAAAGAAGGTGTTACTCATGACCAGACTTTCTACCCGCGGAAGGGCTGCGATACTGGGCGAATGGATCAGTAACCTGGCGGTAGTCGCTGATCGCGACCGGCAAGTCTGTCCACGACAGCTGTGAAAAATCTGCTACTTCTCTGAAAGAAGCACCTGATTTTCCAAACTGGCGCGAGTGCCGGATACGCATTTCGGCAGCGTGAACTTGCTCGGGCACAGTGAAGCGGATACAGTCTGCGGCAATTCGGGTATTCATCAGGGAGCGTGTATTTTGTTTGCGTTGATTCAGGCCGCCGGCTGGCCGATCTGGTTTCTGCTTGCAGCGTCCATCGTTGCTGTTACCGTCATTATCGAGCGCTTATTGTACTTGCGACGCTCGCGGATCTCGCCTTCGTCGTTGTTGCCCGACGTTGTGGATGTCGTCCGTTCGGGCAGTTTGAATGCCAAAGTCATCACGCAACTGGAGCAGAACTCCCCGCTGGGTCGGGTACTGGCCGCGGGCTTGCGGCATCGGCAGGCACCGCGTGAGGTGATGAAAGAGGCTATTACCGATGCCGGGCGCGTGAGTGCTCATCATCTTGAGCGTTACCTCACCACGCTGGGTACGGTAGCGACGCTGGCACCGCTGATGGGGTTGTTTGGTACAGTGGTTGGCATGATTGAATTGTTTGGCGCGCAGCAGGGCACGATCGCCGATCCCCTGCAGGTGGCGCATGGCATTTCAGTAGCGCTTTACAATACTGGATTTGGTCTGGCAGTTGCGATGCCGGCCTTGTTGTTCCACCGGCATTTTCATGCGCAAGTCGATGCGCTGGTGATCGACATGGAGCAACAGGCGATGCGTTTTGTGGATCAGATCAAAAGCGGGCAGGATTGATACGATGAATTTTCGTCAATCTACCCGACGCGATCAGCCGGACATCAATTTGATCGCTTTCATCGATGTGCTGCTGGTGGTTCTGATCTTTCTGATGATTAGCACAAGCTTCAGTCGCACCGCCGGTCTTGCCGTGCGTCTTCCTACAGTAGGTGAAGAAGCCTCTTCCCCACCGAAATCCATTCACATTGTTGTCGACGCCGAGGGGCGTGTCGCATTGAATGGTCGACGCTCATCAGCGCGTGACACCTCTATGCTCGCGCTTGAATTGCGCAATCTGTCGTCACATGATTCCACACAAATCATCGATATCCATGCAGATGGGCAAGCCACGCATCAGTCAGTTATCAGTGTGATGGAAGCTGCTCGTCTCGCAGGTCTGCCACAGGTCACCTTTTCTGCCCAGTCGAATTCACGCTGATGTCTGATATCTCCGCAAAAAATTACACGCTTGAAAACCTGCTGACGCAGGCTTGGCAGAGCCGCGGAGTGATTCCATGTCTGTTGTTACCGTTTTCGGTGATTTTTTTTCTCATTATTTTTTTTCGTCGAATTCTCTACCGGATAGGCGTGTTCCCTTCCTCGACTTTGCCAGTGCCGGTGATCGTGGTCGGAAATATTTTTATTGGAGGCACTGGCAAGACGCCGCTGGTGATCTGGCTGGTGTCGGTGTTACGCGCGCATGGCTACTCACCGGGCGTGATCTCGCGTGGTTATGGTGCAAAGGCGGATACCGTCATCGAGGTGAAGCCAGAATTGTCCGCAGCGCAGACTGGTGACGAACCCTTGCTGATCGTTCGCAAGTGTGCGGTGCCGGTATTTGTCGGCCGTGACAGAGTGGCGGCAGCGCGCGGCCTGCTTGCTGCCTACCCCGGGACTGATGTGATCATTTCTGATGACGGCTTGCAGCACTATGCGCTGGGCCGCACGATTGAAATTCAACTATCCGACACCCGGGGCCATGGCAATGGCTGGTTATTGCCTGCAGGGCCATTGCGTGAACCGATATCACGTCGCAGTGATTTTTATGTCATCAATGGTGGTACCTCGGTGGCAAGCGCCCACACCTATGGCATGC
>Ga0315909_10004491_pt1 | contig 16452 bp, 18 predicted proteins | sample LakEriMetagenome_11_FD_203527 | JGI IMG/M metagenome (GOLD analysis project Ga0315909, IMG submission 203527) | Freshwater fungal communities from buoy surface, Lake Erie, Ohio, United States - Buoy 2 MA125 | ecosystem: Environmental > Aquatic > Freshwater > Lake | place: USA: Lake Erie, Ohio...
AAGAATTGCACGAGCAACGGTTAACCCGCCAACTCCTGAATCAAATATTCCAATCGGTGCATCACTCACATAGGCAAGAGTACCTTGAGAGTTAGGCCCAGAGCGTGCCGTCTAGCCCCTCAGTCGCAGCGGCAATTTCGCTTCCGTATATTCCAGTGGATAGATACTTCCAGCCTGCATCGCAGACGATAAATGCGATATCCGCATCCTTTTTTTCTCGCACGGCTTCTGCACCCATCGCAATTGCTGCATGCAAAATTGCACCTGTCGAAATTCCAGCGAAGATACCTTCTACTTCAAGTAGTTGACGCACTCGCTTAACAGAATCTTCAGCTCCGACTGAGAAACGTCGGGTTAGGACTGACGCATCATAAAGTTCAGGGACGAAACCTTCATCGATATTGCGGAGCCCATAAACAACTTCACCGTAACGTGGCTCAGCCGCAATTATTTGCACATCTGGCCTTTGTTCACGCAGATATTTTCCCGCGCCCATCAAGGTTCCAGTAGTTCCAAGACCTGCAACAAAGTGGGTAATAGTTGGAAGATCTCTAAAGATCTCAGGGCCGGTTCCGGTGTAATGCGCTTGGGTATTTGCGGGGTTGCCATATTGATAGAGAAAAACCCAATCTGGATTCTTCGCTGCTAGCTCTTTTGCCACACGAACTGCTTCATTAGAACCACCTGCAGCGGGAGAAGAAATGATTTCTGCTCCCCACATCTCCAATAATTGGCGGCGCTCAGGTGAGGTATTTTCTGGCATTACACAAATTAATTTATAGCCGCGCACTTTTGCAGCCATAGCGAGTGAGATTCCTGTATTGCCACTTGTCGGTTCCAAGATTGTTGCGCCTGGTTTTAATTGACCGCTTGCTTCAGCAGCATTGATCATGGCAATCGCAGTGCGATCTTTAATTGAACCGGTTGGGTTGCGATCTTCCATTTTCGCCCAGAGGCGAACATTTGGTGCTGGAGAAAGTCTTGGCAGACCGATTAATGGGGTGTTGCCCACCGATGATTCAAGCGAGTCATAACGCGCCAAAATTAACCGCCGGCAACCGCAGGAAGAATTGTTACAGAATCACCATCTTTGACTTGTGCATCAAGTCCGCCTAAGAAACGCACATCTTCATCATTGATGTAAATATTTATAAAGCGACGAAGCGCACCATTCTCCAATAAACGTTCGCCGATTCCAGGAAATTGCGAATCAAGGCTGCTAATAACAGCGGTCAATGATGCACCTTCAGCTGAAACAGCCTTCTGGTCCTTAGTAAATGGACGAAGAATTGTGGGGATGCGAACTTCAATACTCATGGCTTTATTATGGCGAAGAAATACCTTAATCGGTAATTGAAACTTCTTCTTCAGTGACTACCCCGTCAATTATGCGATACGAGCGGAATTCAATCGCAGGTGCAATCTCTTCGCGGCTGGAGACCAGCACATAATGCGCCCCAGGCTCGCCGGCATATGCGATATCAGTGCGAGATGGATAGGCCTCAGTTTCAGTGTGAGAATGATAGATAACAACGATCTCTTCATCTCGATCATCTACCTCGCGATAAAGTGCCAGTAAATCTTTTGGATCAAATTCATAAAAAGTTGGCGAGTGCGCTGCATTCACCATTGCCTTTAGTCGCTCTGCTTTCCCTGATCCCGCTGGTCCGAGAATTACGCCGCAACATTCGTCAGGGTATTCCGCGCGAGATTGCTCGACGATCGCATCTACAAAAGCACGAGAGATAACTAATGACATAAGAGTTCTATCCTAACTTTCATCCAACTAGTTATCATCCATTAGGGCTGCGATCAAACCTTCTTGGAGCCAACCGAGCCAGCCATAGACAATATAAACCCCGCGAAGCGGGTCATCGGGCGCGAGTAGTTCTAATTCATCTTGAGAGCGCTCTTGTACATTCAGACGCACGCCCAAAGCAAGGCGAATATCGTTGACGGCTCCTAACCAAGCATTTGCGCCATCGTGATCTAAATCGATTACGCCATCTTCCGCACTCTTTAAATACATACGTATCGCCATTGCGTGCGCTTGTTTCTTGTTGCGTAAAGTAGATTCGGTGTAACGACGAAATTCTGCAGAGTCCGCTTGATCTTGATAAGCGTTTGGTAGTAAGCGGTGAAGCACTTCATCTTCAGGTGGTGAATCGTGTGATGTTATGCCGACCATAGCTGCGAGTGGATCTTCGTGGCCGTGATCAATTCGTTCTGCAAGGAGTTCAATAATCTGCTCAGCTAGATTGATTAGTATTTCGCGTTCGTTATCTGCGAATTCGGCGATATATGAATTACTGCCATGGCGTCTAAAGCCCTCAGATTTCATAACGCTTGATCGCCTCGCTGCAGCGTTGCCCAGAGTCCATACTCGTGTAGGCGAGCAACATCGTGTTCCATCTCTTCACGACTGCCGGTTGAGACAATTGCTTTACCCTCGGTATGAACCTTCATCATTAACTCTTGTGCTTTGGCTTTAGAAAAGCCGAATAACTCCATCAATACGTAGGTTACGTAAGTCATTAAATTAACTGGGTCATCCCAAACAATTGTTACCCAGGGAGTATCGCCCGAGAAGATCGCACGAATCTCCTCTTCTATCTGGGTATCTGTTTTAACCATCACCGGATAATGATAGAGAATTCTGGCGCAGCCACCTGCCTCCAAGTCGAATCACCCTGCACTATGACCTGATAACGCACGATCCCCCGCTTTTCGCCAGAGATTTCAAAGGCGAATGCGCCTTGTTCATCGGTGGTTTTTGTCGCGACGCTCTTCCAAGCACCAGATGAGAACTTCATTAGCGAAACTGTTGCCCCAGCACTTCTTGGGCGAATAACGCCTGAAATAGTAAAAGGAGTACTTCGCTTAACCGTACTTGGCGCGTTTAAAGAATATGTTCGGTCGACCTGAATTGAAATTTCATTACTAGAAGAATAAGAACGTTCCCAAGTTTCCAAGGTCACTAATTTAATGGTCGTGGTCTTCCCTAGTAAGATTGGTACTGTAATTTTGCCATCGAGACCCGTATTCACGGTTCCAAGTAACTCCCATTCGCCATCGATAGCTCTCTTGCCTTCAATTCGAACGGGCGCCGAAACAACAGCTGATGTTTCTTCCAGGGTAACTTGTTTGAACTCTCCACTCAAAGTTATTGGTCGTCCATAAACTGTTGATGTTGTATCTGTTTTAAAAGTACTCAAGACTTTTGCTTGAGCCATTTTCTGTCCAACCTCGCGAATTAACCCCATCGCAACTGGATCTTCCATGCCTACCGTCCAAGCGGTAAGTCCACCAAGCTTGTATTTCGCAACTAAATCTGCACGCAATTTATAGCTCTGTGCATTTTGATACCACACGGTCCGTGTTGCCGTACAAACAGTTGATAGTCCAGCCGCGGTAGTTCCTTCGTAACTCTTCTTATAAGTAAAAGTAGCCTCTCCCGTTTTGGCATCAAATAACGGTGTTGCGTTGTATGTAGCTGCTATATCTGCAGCATTGCGCATTAAAAACGTTGCTGCTTTTGCGCCGACTTTAATTGCTTTGGCAAAAGGTGCGGGGCAAACACCTTCTACCTTAGTTACCCAATCTCGACCGAATCCAGCAACTCCTAAATAAACTTTAGATGCTGGCATTATGGATGTTGCATATGCAACTGTTTTTTCTGTCCATTCAAGAGGGCCAATAGGTCCAACTTTCGAAACAGAATAGTCATAAGTCATAATTCTTAGGCGATCAATGTATGGCGCAATTTGTGGCCAGGCATAAACTGTGTAGCCCTTCTGTCTTTCTACAGGATTAAAGTTGTAAGGTGTAGATACCGAAAGTAATTTCTTTTTACTTCGTAAAAGTCCTGATAACTCTTTAACAAAGGCAGCCCAACGCGGTGCCGTCTTTGCCCAAGTTGAACTGCCATCAACGAAGGCGAAGCCTTCAAGATCAAGATCGATTCCATCGAATTCATTCTTCTGTACAAAGTCAAAGATTGTCTTGGCAATTTTGGTGCGATTTTCTGAGCTCGCCAATAAGTTGGATAGGACCAATTTTTCTGTACCATCGGTGATCGTTGGAATAATCTGGAATCCAGCTGCACGCATAGTTGCTAGCGGTCGCGCAATGGGAATACTTGGGTTTGCTGGGCTATAAAGATCGAAAACAGATGTTGTTTTTGTTTTCGCGTTGTGTCTAAGTGTGTACCAAAAAGGCATTACCTCTTTTATAAGATCTGAATTATTCACAGCAGCCTGCAGCGAAGTATTCATTGACCAGTACGGAATCCAGCCCGTAAAGATTTTTCGCGGCGGGATCGGGTTATTTGCTGCAACAGCGGTCGTAAAACTACTGGCGACTAGCGCCAATACGATGGTTAAAGCAATTTTATTTTTTAGACGATTTATCTTTGAGGCCGTCATAGATTTCTTTACATGCTGGGCAGATGGGGTATTTCTCCGGATCACGCGATGGAATCCATTTTTTTCCACATAGAGCTCGAACCGCTTTTCCTGTTACAGCGGATTCAACGACCTTTTCCTTCTTCACATAATGGGAGAAGCGATCGTGACCCCCATCGTCTTCTTGTAATTCTGGACGGGTAAGTAGGTCGCTATCTCCTCCTAGACCAGGAGAGTTCTTACGGAAAATACCCATACCCGAAAGGATAGTGGTTGCAGGTAGAATTTGAAGATGAAGGACTTGCTACGCACCGCTGATTTATCGCGCGCTGATGTTGATTTGCTCCTCGATACTGCAGCCGAATTTGCAAAGAATCCATTGCGCTCAAAAGATGCACTCGCTCAAAAGAGCGTTGCAATTTATATGACTAAGCCTTCAACTCGCACCAGACTTTCATCAGAAACGGCTGTGACTCATCTGGGTGGAACTCCGATTTTCATTAGAGGCGATGAGTTGCAACTTGGACGCGGAGAAACAATTGCAGATACCGCAAAGATAATTAGTGGTTATTGCGATGCGTTGATTGTTCGTACCTTTGCCCAATCAGATGTAGATGAACTTGGTGCAAATGCCTCTATTCCAGTAATCAATGCGCTAACCGATGATGACCATCCAACGCAATTATTAGCCGACTGGTTGACCATCCGCGAAAGATTTGGCAGTGATGTAAAGAGCCGCAAATTTGTTTATCTCGGAGATGGCAACAACATGTCGCACGCGTGGCTAACAATGGGCGCGATTATGGGCGCGCATGTAGTTGCAGCAACGCCTTCCGGGAAGTGGGCACCAAACCCCGATGTTGTTGCAAAGGCGCAAGCCATCGCAAAGACGACTGGTGCAATTATTGAAGTTACAAATGATCCGGAAGCGGCAGCAAAAGATGCGAGCGCGCTTTACACCGATGTCTGGATGTCGATGGGTGATCCCGAGTCAGAGCGCGCCGAGAAAGTTAGAGTGCTAGCTCCATTTGCGATAACTGATTCTCTGATGGCACTTACCGCCAGTGATTCCATATTTATGCACTGTCTGCCCGCGCACCGTGGCGAGGAAGTGGCTGCATCTGTGATTGATGGACCTAAATCTGTAATTTGGCGCGAGGCTTACCATCGCCGCACAACGATCCAAGCATTGCTCTATCACCTGACTCGTGGTGAACTCGCAGGTAATTAACCGAGCAAGTATGGTTCGCATATGCGTGTAGCCGTCCCATTAGAGCGTAAAGAAGGTGAAAAGCGCGTTGCGCTTGTTCCCGACATCATCAATAAATTAACCCGTCTTGGATACGAAGTTGTAATCGAATCCGGCGCAGGTGATAACTCGCAGGGCGCTGATGCTGCTTACGCGGCTGCAGGAGCGAACGTTGTTAAGGGCGATGTAATTGCTAGCGCAGATATCGTGCTTTCGGTGCAGCCACTTACCCCCACACAGATGGCTACCGTTAAAAAAGGCGCTGCCACAATTTCTTTCCTTTCTACTGTAACCGCCGCTGATTCAATTGAAGCAGCGGTTAAAGCTCACGCAACTGCATTTTCACTAGAACTTGTCCCACGAATATCTCGTGCGCAATCAATGGATGCACTTACCTCACAAGCACTTTGTGCTGGTTATCGCGCGGTATTGGTTGGTGCTGAAATGTCACCACGTTTCTTCCCACTTTTGATGACCGCGGCCGGAACAGTTACACCAGCACAAGTCTTGGTACTTGGTGCAGGCGTTGCCGGTTTGCAAGCGATCGCAACCGCTCGCCGTTTAGGCGCAGTTGTTTCTGCTTACGATGTTCGTCCATCTTCAGCTGATGAAGTTAAATCAATGGGTGCAACATTTATTGAACTTGAACTTGAATCACTGGAAGGCGCAGGCGGTTATGCGCGCGAGATGACTGAAGAGCGCGCTGCTAAACAACGTGAACTTTTGACTCCTTACATTGCAAAATCGCATGTAGTGATCACAACTGCTGCAGTGCCTGGTCGCACCGCACCACGTTTAATGACGCAAGCGATGATTGATTCAATGGAACCTGGAACAGTAATCGTTGACCTTGCTGCTGAAACTGGTGGAAACGTTGAAGGATCAAAGCCTGGTGAAGTAGTTGTGACTAGCGGTGGAGTTCGTATTTGGGGTGGTAAAGATGTACCTAGCCAATTACCGTTCCACGCATCAAGTCTTTACTCGCGCAACGTTGTGAATCTGCTAACTCTTATGACAACGCCTGCTAAAGATGGTGCACCGGTTGCATTAAATCTCGATTTCGATGATGAAATCATCAACGCTGCTGCGGTCACACACGCTGGCCAACGTCGCGACCCAAATGCAGGAGGAGCCAAGTAATGGATGCAATGGCGATCGTCTCGATCTTCGTTCTCGCAGTATTCGTGGGATTTGAAGTTGTTTCTAAAGTCTCCTCAACCTTGCACACACCGCTGATGTCTGGCGCAAATGCGATCCACGGTGTGATCTTGGTAGGCGCAATAATCGTCGCAGATCACAGCGAGACCAACCTAGAACTGAGCCTTTCGCTAGCTGCGATCGTGCTCGCCACCATAAATATGGTCGGTGGATTTGTTGTTACCGATCGAATGCTCGAAATGTTTAAGGGCAATAAGAAAGGAGCAGATAAGTGAGCAGCACTCTCTATGACTTAATCGGTCTTGCCGCTGGCGTCTGCTTTATTCTCGCTCTCAAAGGTTTATCTCATCCAAAGACTGCGCGCCGCGGAAATCTAATTGGCGCATTTGGTGCAACTCTTGCAACGCTAGTTGTCTTCCTTTATGTATCTCCCCCACGCGATGGTTCTGAAGCGCATTCACTTCCGCTCCATAATTTTTGGTGGATTATTGGTGCGATTGCTATTGGTTTGATCATTGGCGTACCTGCTGCTCGTAAGGTCCAGATGACACAAATGCCACAACTTGTTGCGTTGTTTAATGGCGTTGGTGGCGGTGCAGCTGCACTTGTTGCAATTGTTGAATACCTAAATCTGGGTGCTGAAGCGACAACTGCAGAAGTTATCTTCACCGTATTTACAGTTGTTGTCGGCTGCGTATCTTTCAGCGGTTCGATTATTACCTTCTTAAAGTTGCAAGAGTTGATGACTACTCGCCCAGTTGTATTCCCTGGTGGTCGCTTTGTAATTGCCGCAACTTTGGCTGCAGTGCTCGGTGTATCTGGTTGGGTCGTTGCCGCACTCGGCACAACACCGCTCTTAGTTCTTGCCGCGCTCTCATTGTTATTCGGTATCTTGTTCGTTCTACCTGTCGGTGGCGCGGATGTACCGATCGTTATCTCACTACTAAACGCATTTACTGGTTTAACAGTGGCAGCAAGTGGTTATGTACTTAACTCAACGCTCTTGATCATCGCAGGCACTCTCGTTGGTGCATCAGGAACCATCTTGACTCGCTTAATGGCGGAGGCGATGGGGCGTTCACTCTTCGGAACTTTATTTGGTGCATTTACCGCAAAGCCACAAGATCTTGCCGGCGCGGGCGAAGAACGTCCAGTGCGTTCAGGTTCTCCAGATGACGTTGCAATTCTTCTTAACTACGCACGTCGCGTTGTGATCGTTCCTGGTTTCGGACTTGCAGTTGCACAAGCGCAGCACACAGTGCGCGAGCTTGCAGATTTGATGATCTCAAAGGGCATCGATGTTGCTTATGGAATCCACCCAGTTGCCGGTCGTATGCCAGGCCATATGAACGTGCTTCTTGCAGAAGCGAACGTTCCATATGATCAATTGGCGGAAATGGATGAAGTTAATCCAACTTTCGGACAGACCGATGTTGCGATCGTTATCGGTGCAAATGACGTTGTAAACCCTGCAGCAAAGACAACTCCTGGATGCCCAATTTATGGAATGCCAATTTTGGAAGTATCTAACGCTGCAAACGTTATTTTCCTAAAGCGCTCAATGCGCCCAGGCTTTGCCGGTATCGAAAACGAACTTCTTTACGATCCAAAGACAATGTTGCTCTTTGGTGATGCCAAGGCTTCGCTTACAAAAGTTGTAAGTGCGCTCAAAGCGCTTTAATTGATTTTTCCAGGGGAAACTCCTGGATTGTTGTAATTACTTCTTCACATAACCTGCTGGGCATTTTTTACTCTTTACTTTCTTCACAATATTGCCTTTTTTGCAAACAATCTCATTGGGCGATGTTGGCTTTATTGAAGGATTTGTTGCCGGATTCTTAACAAACTTAAGTGAAATTGTATTGACTGAATAAGTGAAACCTGATGCTTGAAAATTAATATATCCATCGCTAAAACTTGTAGCGGCGACGAAAATCTTTTTCTCACCCGCTTCGCTGGTGATACTTACCTCAGCACGAGATTTAGAAACATCGCCTCCCCACAAGCAGTTTGCAACCTCCTGGCTGACGGCGAGGTTATAAAAGCCAGTGGCTACAGATCCGTCTTGGTTCAAATGTGGCGATGCAATACGAAATTCAAGAGTTTGCTTTTCGGCATTCCACTTAGGAGGTGAAGGCCGCATTATTGATGCATTTGATGCAACGACACCACTGACGTGGGGCTTTTTTACACAGGGCCAAAGCCAACTGACATCACTTCCCATTATATTCGCAGTCTCAAATGACCACGACGGAGATCTCTCTTCAACTCTGACCACTGAGAAGGGCTCAAGGGCTGACCAAAATGCGATGCTATTGGGATCTATTTCGCTCATACTTGAGCTCCCAACTTGTTGCCACGATGAAAAACCTGAAAGATCATTTAAATCTAATGGTTTGTTTGACACTCCACTATCCGCGTATCCTTTATTAGTTGCGGCAAGAAAAACTTTGTAACCATCGATTGTACGCGGCAACAAAGCTGTCGCTTTTGGAACTTTTACCATTGTTCCTTCAAAGGTTACGATTGAAGATTGTGGCTCCTTTTTTGAAGTCACTTTTATTTCTGCGGCGCGAGCCATAAACCAGTGACGAATTGTAAGAAAATCCTCCGTTAACTTAAGGCGAAGGGAGAGTCTAAATCGTGGAAATTCTGAATCTTCAACTTTTGAATAGCAATTTGGTTTATCAGTTTCAAAACCTAAAAAGCAAATTTTCTCATCACTACGAACTACACCATCTCTAGTCAGCAAGTTGACGGATGAAACATTAGAAATTTTCCCATCCGTACTTTTTTCAAATATTGGGTAAGTTGTTGTGATATCTGAAATATTATTATCTATTCTTATCGGAATAATCGTGAGTAGCGTATTACTGTCCCGCCAATCGGCGATCGAATTTGCTGCAGTTGGTGAATCCCAATTTGTTACAACAGAATTCGTTTGTGCACTAACCAAGTAAGTATTTCCACCGCTATGCGACAATCCTGGAAAACTCCATATCGAACTTCGTGAACCATCTGGAATCTTTTTCTTAGCGTTCCCTTTTACAATTACTTCTTCGGTTGTTGGATAAAAGTAGGGAGGCCCAGATTCCTTCCAAGTTGTGCCTTTATAACTGACACTGCCGTGTCCCAGAGGAGCAGCACGAATGTACTCAAGGAATTTACCAGAAATACTTTTCCCATCTTTATTTATGTATTCCACCTTCATGATGCAATCAAAATCATTTGTCCCCTTACAAACTGGATAAACGTGATTCATCGGGTATGCACCAGGGGATTCTCCTGGCGGTTGTGAAAAAAGTATTGCGCTAGGTGTGCTATCTCGGCCTGAAAATATAAAAGGTAACCTCTCCTCAGTAGCAGAAGCGGTGCTTGTAAGGACTATGCAAGTAAATACAACTCCAAAGGCAACTGCAGAAGATATAACTCTCTTTCCAAAATCTCTTAACTTAGAGATCGAGATATTGGTTCTTATGGCTTGCCCCATGCGTTAATGCTAATGGAGTAACTATCAGCCATCAATGTTTCAAGAAGCAAGTTTCGCAAGTAGTTAAAGTTGAGATCATCCAACCATCTCGGTATCGCGCACTTTAGATTTATCGTGCGTGCACTTAGTGTTGGCGGGAAGTTCATTGCAAGAATCGCAGAGCAGAATTAACTCGTGGCAAGTCTTGGTGCGGCAATTGCGGAAGATCTTGCTTGGTGCTTGGCAGATCTCGCATTCGCCGATGACCTTAGTATTGGTTGAGAAATCAATCGCCATACGAGAATCAAAGGTATAGAGCGAACCTTCCCAAAGACCTTTATCTGCAAACTTTTCACCGTACTTAACGATTCCACCATCGATTTGGTAAACCTCTTTAAAGCCGCGGTTCTTCATTACAACTGACAAAATTTCGCAGCGGATTCCTCCGGTGCAATATGTAACTATTGGCTTCTCTTTCAGGTGATCGTATTTACCGCTTTCGATCTCGCGGACGAAATCACGTGATGTATCAACTTCAGGAACAATTGCATTCTTAAACTTACCGATCTTGGCTTCGAATTGATTACGGCCATCAAAGAAAACGACATCATCGCCGCGGGCTTCGACTAATTCGTGAACTTGCTCAGGGCGAAGATGAATTCCACCGCCAATGACACCTGATTCATTAACTTTGATTTCTTCTGGATTATCGAAAGCAACAAGTTCTTTCTTAACTGCAACATAAAGTCTTGGGAATTCATCGCCTGTGCCCTGTGACCATTTAAATGCGATCTTCTTAAAGCCAGGGTACTTCTTGGTGTTCTTCACATATTTGCGAAGGTCATCGATATCTCCGCCAACGGTTCCATTGATTCCTGTTGGGGAAATCAAAATACGACCCTTTAGATTTAAGGTTTCGCAGAGATTTTTCTGCCAGAGCTGAACCGCGACAGGATCGCTGATCGGCGTAAAGCCGTAGTACAGGAGTACCTTTTGCGGATTCATAGGCGCATTCTATCCATCAAGAAATCAACTGAAAACATGCGGAAAAGATCTATCGGCGACTGAAAAGATAACTACACAGTCGCCTCTTAGACATTTTCCGCTCAAGTTCAGGCCGCAGAGTTGCTTTACGGACGCTATGCGCTGCAAGAGCAACGGCATGAAGTAAATGGTCGCCGACGGTTAGTTTCCGCTACTTTTCTTGAATTCCTTCAGGCGTATTGTGAACGTCGAGAATATCCGCAGCCTTCACATCGCCGCCTAATTTGTCGGTGCGGTTCAACTTTGATTCTGACTGGGGCCGCTTGGCATCTTCCTTATAAATCGCCGGAATCGAACCGAGCAAACCTTTTTGGAAATCCTCAAATGCTTGCAGAACTTCGGCTTTGGTATTCATAACAAATGGCCCCATCCAAGCAACTGGTTCTTTAATAGGTTGGCCACCAAGAATAAATAGCTCCAGATTTGGAGAACGGCTTTCTTGTTGATTTGCTGCACGGATAACGATGCTGTCACCGTCACCAAAAACAGTTAGCTGACCCATTTGAATTGGGCGAGCTTCTTCTCCTGCAAAGCCGTGGCCAGACATTGTGTAAACAAGTGCGTTGTAATCTTTGCGCCAAGGCAGGCGAAGTTCGGCGCCAGGTGCAACAGTTGCGTGAATTAAAGTAATTGGAGTTTGTGTTGTTCCAGGACCGACGTGTCCATCTAGCTCGCCAGCAATAATACGAATTAGAGATCCACCGTCTGCGCTAGCTAGAAGTGCAACATCATTGGCGCGCACATCTTGATAAGCAGGCGGTGACCATTTCTTAGCAGCTGGGAGATTTACCCAAAGTTGGAATCCGTGGAATAAACCACCGCTCATTACCAAATGCTCTGGTGGTGTTTCGATATGCAAAATTCCGCCGCCAGCAGTCATCCATTGCGTATCACCATTAGAAATAGTTCCACCGCCGCCATTGCTATCTTTATGATCAAAGATTCCATCAATAATGTATGTAACAGTTTCAAAACCGCGGTGTGGATGCCAAGGAGTTCCCTTTGGTTCACCTGGTGCATATTCAACTTCACCCATTTGATCGAGGTGAATAAATGGATCGAGTTCTGCTAAATCAACGCCAGCAAATGCGCGACGAACCGGAAAGCCTTCACCTTCGTAACCTTGTGGAGCGGTCGTGATGCTCTTTACGCGACGAGCGCGAGAATTCGGCGCATCGCTAACGCGAGGTAGAACGGTGATGTCACTGACGGTAACTGCAGGCATTTGTACTCCTTTTTCGTGAACCTAACTTTAGTTGAACTTTCAACTACCTGCAACTTAAAGTAATTTCACGGATGGTGTGGATAAAGGCGCTTTCAACCACTTTTATGTCAGCCGGCTGCTGCAACATCTCGCCTATGTCAACGGCGCTCCGCATAAATGATCCAGGTGCAACCGCCGCTGCAACTCCAATTGTCGATCTCCTTAGGGCCATGCCAGGAATCGCCACACTCTCCGCCCTTGTCGCAATTAATCCGCAAGAGCTAACACCATCAGATCGGATCGATTACTTAACAGCGTTAGAGCGCCAAACCGGATGGTTGCAAGCATTGATGCAACGGGCGATTGTGGCCGTTGCAGGATTCGACTCAAGTAAGCCAAATGGAATCGATCCATTCTTCGGAGTCGATGATGCCGAGCGCGAAGATGTTTCAACTGCTCTGCGCCTTGCCCCAACCACTGCACAATCTCGAATAGATGTAGCACGAACACTCGTTAACCATCTTCCAAATACTTGTTCTGCTCTAGCAACTGGTGAAATTTCACCTGCTCACGCAACAGTTATTGCCAAAGAGACAGCAGCTGCAATTCGAGATGGGCTTCCTGAATCCGCAATTTTTGAGATTGAAGAGCGCGCAATTGCCCATGCTGAATTTCATACACCCGGACAAGTAGCAAACCAAGTGCGCACCTCAATCGCTCGCCTCGCTCCAGAGAGTTTCGAAGAGAGCGTTGCTCGTGCGCGTGATACTCGTAAAGTTAGTTGTTACACCGAAGCCGATGGCCTCTCGACAATCGTTGCAATTCTTCCTGCCGCCGATGCTCAAATAGTTATGAATTCGATTGAGAGCTTTATTCGCGCTGCCAATGCCGAGGGTAACTCTGAAATAGACGTTAGAAGTGCAGATATGAAGCGCGCTGATGCGCTAACTGCTATTGCAAGTGCGTATCTCGCTACATCCTCAGAAATCGTCACTCCACATCGCCGTCCGATCTCTGTAAATGTGACGATTGATCTTCCAACTCTTTTAGGTCTGGCCGAAAACCCAGGGCAACTCGCTGGTTATGGAGCGATTCCTGCATCAGTCGCACGAGAACTGGCGGCCGATGGAAAGTGGAAACGATTTATCACCGATCCGCAGACTGGGAATTTATTGGATTATGGAAGACAGAGTTATGAACCACCTCAAGCTCTGATTGATTTCCTAATTGCACGCGATCGAACTTGTCGCTTCCCGGGTTGTCGAAGATCGGCTGCACTTTCTGATATCGATCACGCTCAGAGTTGGGAAACTGGCGGGCGCACATCTCCAGATAACTTAGGTGCACTATGTAGAAGACACCACCGACTTAAAACTCACGATGGCTGGACGGTGGAAAGTCACGAGGATGGTTCTTGCACTTGGAAATCACCGCTTGGAAAAATCTATCTGACCCCTGCTCGTCCGATCGGTGAAGCAATCTAAGCGCAAATTTCTATTTATCTGGTCCATACTTAAGCAGTGATCTGGTGGCCAAGTGACATACCTACTCTGCAATACGGCAGATATACCTTGCGCCCTCCAACGGATGGCGATGTGAATGCGATTTATCTAGCCTGCCAAGATCCGCTGATTCCAAGATTTACTACAGTTCCTGCGACCTACACGCTCTCGCACGCCCTCGATTATGTGCAACGGGTGCCCGCATCGATCGAGCTGCAACGCGAGATCCCTTTTGTCATTGAATTTGGCGTAGCCGATGAGAAGGCGTTCGCCGGCGTTATCTCTCTGCACACAATAAGTATAGATAACCATCGCGCCGAAATTGGTTACTGGATGGACGTGGCAATGCGCGGCAAAGGAATTGCAAAGATAGCGATCAAGATGATTACCGGATATGGCTTCGACGTTCTGGGCTTTAAACGAATTGAAGCAGCTGTCGATATCGAAAACGTTGTATCTCAAAAGCTTTTAGATTCAGCGGGATACCAGCGCGAAGGTGTTTTGCGACAGCGCGTAACCCGCCCAAGTGGCGATCAAATAGATATGGTTATGTTCTCAGCGCTAAATCAAAGCTGGGTGAGGTTAGACTAAATAAATGGAATCACTAGCGTTGCTCGTACTTATCTTGATGAGTATCGTCGTTTTCACGGGTCCTTTTGGTTACCTGCTAACAACCAAAGCGGCTTGGGATTATTCCAGAAGAAGAACACCGCTTTGGATATTCCGGCGTTTACTTGTATCTATTTTTTCAACAATTGGCATTGCAATCTCATTAAGAGGATTTGTTTTTACTGAAATACCTGTAGGAACAAAAATTATGGCCATAGGCGGAATCGCCCTCAACTTATTTGCCTTGAAGCGCGAGTATTTTAGAAGCAAGTGAAATGGTGGAGGTGCCGGGAATCGAACCCGGGTCCTTCGGAATTAAAACAGGGCTTCTACGGGCGTAGTGTGAATAACGTTTTCTCAGTTCCGAATCTCTTACACACAAGTATTCGACAAACTCATTTGCGAAACTGTTCTCCGGTGGTGTTCGCAACGCCACTACCGTGAAGAGCCTTCTATCGGCGCTAGATCCCAGATCGAAGGCGAGTCTGGGCTAACGGATTACAGAGCTTGCTTAGGCAGCAAGAGTGAAATCATCGGCAGTTGTACTGACGATTATTTTTTGCACAGGTTATTGGTTAACGAGATCATCCTGGCTTCCTCGGCCCGCTTCCCCTGACTCAACAACCGAAGTCGAGACCGTTCACCCCCATGGGTGTGGAAAGCTATTTCCACTATTTAGTTGTGGGCTAAGTGTATCGCCGCTCGCAGACAGTCAAAAATTTACGCCCAAACAACCTTCGAAAATCGGAGGTGAAGCACGATTTTCTTCGTTTGCTTGGGCTTAGTTCTGAAAGGGCTGAAGCAGTTTAATTCTTTTGAAACTTAGGCTTTAACTTAAGCGTCTCGAATTTACTGATCTTTGCCAGAACGGCGACGTGAAATCTCGCGTTCGACTTCGCGGTTTGCTTGGCGCTCCATTAAAGAGTCGCGCTTATCGTGCGCTTTCTTGCCACGGGCAACTGCAATTTCAACTTTTGCTTTGCCGTTATTGAAATACAACTGTAGCGGAATCAGAGTGACTCCACCCTCCTTTACTTTTATATGTAGCTTCTTTATCTCCTGCAAGTGAGCCAGTAATTTACGTTTGCGACGAGTTTCGTGGTTTGTCCAGGTTCCTTGGGTGTATTCAGGAATATGAACTCCCGCTAACCAAAGTTCGCCATTTTCAACAGTTGCATATCCGTCGATTAAGGATGCACGGCCAGCGCGCAGAGATTTCACTTCTGTTCCAGTTAGGACAAGCCCGCATTCGAAAACATCTTCAATTGAATAATCGTGGCGCGCTTTCTTATTCTGCGCGATGAGTTTGCGACCTACCTCTTTCACCACGGTATTACTCGTTTATACCTTGAGATAACGGCGCAGTGTCACTGCAGATGCAATCGTTGAAACGCTTAAGCCAGCTAACAATAACCAAGCCGATGCGATCCAAACTTCGTTCCAACCGAAGAAGTTGGTAAAGGTAAGAAGCGGCGCGACTTTTGAATCAACCACGCTCTTGAGAGCTGCCAACAAGCCTGTTGCAAATCCCCACCCAATTATGGCTGAGAAGATTCCTTCAAGTAAGAATGGAAGTTGAATCGACCAGGATGAAGCACCGACCAACTTCATAACACCGGTTTCGCGGCGTCGATTAAAGGCGGCGATACGTAAGGTATTTGAAATCAAAAGACCGGCAGTTAATACCGAGAAGAGTCCAACTAAAAGTGCGCCATTACGCAGAACGTTTAGAAGCCTAAAGAACTTCTCCAAAATACTTCTCTGGTCTTGCACCACATCAACGCCAGGACGTCCTGAAAAAGCGCTAACTACAA
>Ga0315909_10004495_pt1 | contig 16437 bp, 21 predicted proteins | sample LakEriMetagenome_11_FD_203527 | JGI IMG/M metagenome (GOLD analysis project Ga0315909, IMG submission 203527) | Freshwater fungal communities from buoy surface, Lake Erie, Ohio, United States - Buoy 2 MA125 | ecosystem: Environmental > Aquatic > Freshwater > Lake | place: USA: Lake Erie, Ohio...
TGTTTGTTCTTCCGTATATTGGGGCATAATTGATATTGTTTGGAACTTTCGGTTCTGGAAGATATTGAGTACCAAGATTGGCTACTGTTGCCATACATCCAAATGTTCCGGCCTCTGGATTTGTTGGTTGCCCTACTGCTGGAGAGTGCATCAGGGTATGGATGCAGAACTCCTTGAATGGCATACAAATCCTCGTTGGGACTGTCACGCAGTCTCCAGCAAGCTGATTTGCTGCACCATGAATTGCCATTGAATCAACCGTTAAAAGTTATGGTTACAGGGCACTCGCAAAATCCATCGCTGATTACAGCTGTAAATGTCATCGTGACAATTCCAGTTGATGGGTCTTGTGAACATGACCCAGTTGGAGTTCCAACCACATTGCCAACTGACCAATCTGGGAACATTTCAACTTGATTTATCGTGCAGCTTAATGGAGGTCCGGCATTAGTCCAAGCGAATAGGATTCCAAACGATCCAGTGGAATAGCCCCAAGTGAAATCGCATGGCCCCGTTCTGGTTAGCGTCCCAGTAATTACCGTTGTTGGCCATCCAGTATTGCAGCTTGTATTTGGCGGTATTGGAGTAGACGGTCCAGCGGAGAAAGACATCGTTGCCGGTAAAGCCCTAAGCCCCCAGCATGGATGATAGGTGGGACTATAAGTTAATCCCGGCGCAAGAGTTTTGCAGTCGATTGATGGCATTATCCGTAAGTTACGATTAAGTAACCACCAGTACATTGGACTGAAGTGACATATCCTGTACCACCACCGGGAAGAGCAACCCAAGAACCATCCTGTTTTATATATGTGGCTCCACTAACAGTATCTTGATAAAAATCACCATTATTTCCAATGGTATCGCTTGGTGGACCACCGCCTAGCGTCGAAGAAGAGAACCACTGGGCACTTCTTGGAATGAATTCATATATCGTATCTCCGGCCGTATCTACTCCACGAACACGCATCAATACAATATCATCTTCTACTGCATTCACACCATTCACTGGATAGGCTGGAGCCAAGAATCCATCACTATTCTCAGCTGATGCCTCATCTGCATCTTGGTAATTTATTCCATTGGCACAGACACGCTGCTCTATCCAGCTATGCTTGTATCCAATACATGATCCCGTGCCACTCTCCGTAGTGTCTACGGCAGTAATTCGTGCGACAAACCACTCCGATTGAACGAAGTTGGCATTGCCTATCGTATTGACATTCATCAATGCCATGATCGTTAATCCAGTTTGAACAAGCGTTCCATCGGATACGATTCGTATACGGGCCTTCCATCTAAAGCCGGATTGCTAGGATTCTTCGTCTGGACATAATAATATTTCAATTCTCCAGCCCTTGGAAGAAGATTGTGCCCGTAGGTGATCTTGAATCCCGTGCTTGCTGGAATGTCAGCTGACAAGTCACGATAAGGCTGCATGAAGCAACTAAATACGAATGTCACATCACAGAGCTTTTGGGCGACAGACGATCCAGAAGCGGGATCGACTTTGAACAGAACTTCTGGGGGCGGATATCGCTTTGATTCGATTCCTTCAAACAAGAGCGATCCCTTTGGATAACCAAAGAAATCGTACTGATTGACCTTGCCGAATCCAGAGACAACATTCTCAGCGAACACGATCTCGTAAGGAACGAAGTACCAAGTGAATTTGACCTTCTGCTTTACTATTCTCAGGACGATACCGCCACCATTCTGATTGGTCGCTGGAAGGTCATTAGGCACTGCGCCACTCTGCGTCTTGAATGTGAATTGGCCTTGAGGGCTTGTCAGGAACTCAGTATTTGGCTCAGATTCAATATCGACGAATCTCAAGTATTCTCTTGGATCGGTGAAATTGACGAAGTTGTCATTTATGTCGTAGTACCATTTAAGCTGCTGCTGCTTACCCTTCAAATCCGTGTCATTCATCAGCAGATAAGGACGAGGCTCGAATTGGACCGTTACTTTGTATTTCTGATAAAAGACAAAATCGTAGATGTAATTAACTGATTTGTCACGCTGGTAAGTCTCGCCAAGACTTCTGCCAGCTGGCTGGATTCCTTCGATATTGGTAATCTTGGAAGCGAATAGCCAGTCGTAGTATGGATGCGCTGCCGGAAGTCTTCTTACCAGTCTTCCAGTACCATCTCCAGCCTTATAGACGCTACCAAGGATATCGCTTACCAACGCTCCAAGATTGGCACGATCAATGATGAAATCCATCGTCGCAGCACCGCCATCGGTCTGAAACGATGCGTTTGACGGGCTAGTCCTGTCGATTAGCTCATAGAGATTTCTTGATGAAGGTTCAATTGCCATTATCGAACCCCTTGCTGAGGAGCATTTTGTTTGCCTTGTCCAAGTGCCCAGCCAACTAGCTGCTTCATTCCTTCAGCCATCATCTTTGTATTATCGGCAGTTTGTAGAGCAGCATTTTGCTGAGACTGCCCAAATGCAGCTTGCATCATGTTCTTTCCAAGATCGGCTATGCCTGAGTAAGATGCCTGCTTTGCTGCTGCGCCAACTGATGCGCCTTGAGTATATTCCGGCATACCTCTTGATGGCCCAAAAGCTCTACTAAATGAATCTGCCTGCGCCTCCATGCTTCTGTCCATGCTTTCTTGGACAGATTTGGACATATCTTTTAGCTCTTGCTCGCCAGAAGAGCTAAACCAGCTTGTAACCCAAGCTGCTGCATCCAATAAAGCAACCGTTATCGCTTTAATTCCAACCATGAAAGTATGGACAACGCCAATTGCAAGATTCAATCCTCTGGCAATACTATCGAATGAGATTAACAATACTGGAGTCAAAACTGACAATATTTCAGCAATATCATAAAACAATGGAATTATGCTTTCCAAGACGGGGATCAGCATATTTATTACATTTGCCCACAAAGCTATTATTGGAGCAGCTACTTTAATTAGAGCATTTCCAAATTGCTGCATTACTGGAGCAAGCATATTTGCCAACGGCATCAAAGTGTCTGCAAATGCTCTAATTATTGGAACTATGGCCTGAATTATTGGTCTTAACCCAACTCCAATTGTTGCCATTAAGTCACTGATGGCTAATTGAAGTTGAGCCATTAACGCCGGGTCTAAGGCTTTTACAAAGCCGGAAATTAGATTTATCAATTCAAATAAATAACCGGGTGCGTTTGCAACTGCCTGTGTTACAAGCATTAGCCCCTTAGCTGCTGCCATTGCTGCTGCCGTTATTCCCTCAACTGCTTTTGAAAACATATTTGGCAGTGCCATACTCAATGCAGAGAGTATGGAGTCATCCATTTCACCTTCGCCACCAACACCTCTTCCGCCACCAATCAAGCCACCGCCACCCCCTCCACCTATTGCTGCTGTTTCAAAAGATGAGCCAAGATCATCCATCTTGTTTGCAAGAAGTTCAACCCCATCCAGAAATTGAGCATCTTCCCATTGACTGTAAAGCCTTCCGTACTCGTCTACACTTCTCCCAGAATATTCAACTATTTTTCCAAATCTCTGAATCTGTCTTCCTTCGCCACTAAGATCTGGAAGAGAATCCATTATCTCTATAGGTATTTCTCTGAAATCGTCTTCCCATTGAGAGAACATACTTCCAAATTCAATAATTGATGATGTGGTTCTTTGGATCGAGCCACCCATTTCATCAATTCTTTGAGATACACTTACTATTGCCGTGCTTACAGGATCAGCAGATTTTGCTACATCCTTAAATGAACTTTGGATATTTTCTGATGGCGTTTTTTCTTTTGCAGCCGGTGTAGCCTTCGCCTTCTCCTCTTTAGGCTGGACAACCTTTATGTTTTTTATTGCCGAAATTATTCCATGTATTCCTGTAAGTATTTTGGATAAATTCCTATTAGCCTCCTCAAGTAAGGACACTGCGCCTTCAAGATTTTCCGCTGGAGTCGCCATGCCTATTCTCCCATGCAGCCTCTAGCTCTTGAATCGACTTTCCAAAGGCGAGGCCCATCTCGAAGAACTGCTGCCTTGCAAGCGATTCGTTCTCTCCAAAATGCGGATCAATCCTCAATGGTACGCCAGTCTTCTTATTCCTTGGCCTGTAATATATAAGCGACACTTGCCTCATCGTCAGCTTGGCCACTTGATCCATCGACAAGCAGTATGGCTCATCAACTAATCCAGCTACAAGCTGTGGCCAATTCGGCGTTATGTCTTCGCCTCCTGCCCCTTGGCCTTTCCCACCGCAACAGGGAAAGAACGCTCAACTATCATCTCAATAAGTGATGAAATTTCAGAGTTTTCATTTATAAGTGTGTTTGCATCATTTGGTGAAATACCGGCCAATATTGAAAGTAGGGTTGATATGCCCCAAAGCGTCCTTAGATTCTCGCTTGTTTTTTTACCACCAAAAACAAAGTCGCCATTTTTTATTGATTCAATAACCTGTGCGATCTGCTTGTCATATTCCTCTTTGTCGAGGAATTCTTTGTACTCACGAATCTTCTCAAGCGATTTCCGCTCAAATGCCCTTTCAAGCTCAGATTGCTTTTCAAGAGTAAGGAGTGAGATTTTGTACTTATTGCCTTTGGAGCATACCCATTCGATAGCTCCTCCAGACTGTCCAATGGAGTCGGAGAGGGTGTGGAGTCCCATTTCAATCATCCTTTCGGGTGTGGTGCGTAATCAACTTCCGTAGACAAGCAGGCAAACTCTATATCATACTCTAGCAAATTTCTGACAGAGTTGTCATAGCTAGTGCTAACAACTACTGAATTTGTTACTTGGAATAAAGTTCGTTTCTGGCCAGCCTGATTGGTGTATTTGATTTCCAGCTTGCCTTTTTCGTTGATGATCGGCACTCTTGGACCGTCATTGATGCTTATGGAATTATCTAGGAATAGATAACCGTGAATCGTGATTTTGGTTTCACGCATACCGCCATTAAGCATCTGCATTGGGATGCCATAATTCTTCCACGCTGGAACGGCAGACAAATCGCCATTGACGATATCGCCTTCAATATTCGCATCACGGAGTGACTTGATATTGGAGATATGAATAGACTCGTCCTCAATCTCAATGCCCCATTCGTCGGCAAAGAGAGTGAGGACGGTCCCCGGACGAGTCTCGGAAGTGAAGACAACGCCAGAACCCTTACCTGAATAGAAGGGCATGGCTTATCCTCGTTATCCTTGAGCGATAGTCTGGTTCTGAGCAGCTTGGATAACGCCAGTGTTATCCATGTTTGTCAGGGTTCCAGTAAACTCAAATGTTGGCTTTTCACGCACATTATTTCCTACTGTAACACCAGTCAGGATCACATTGAGTGAAAATCCAATAGTTCCAGTCTGCAATAGGCCAAGCTCAACAGGAACAACCGTTCCCGCTTGGAAAGTGGTCAGGACTCCAGCGTCAGCAATACTCTCATACGGGCCAGAAGCAGAGATAGTGCCACCCCTAATACCAGACATAATCGAGTTCATGCCATAGGATTCAAAGTTGGTAGCATCCACCTCTTCGACTTCAAGCTCCATGCTCCACTCTTCGAGGGGAATGCGAACTGCTGGCGATCCAACAGTAACGAATCCAGTCTTACCAGCGTAATAAGCCATGATTACTGACCTCCCAAGAAGGCGATTTTATAAGTAGCACCAGCGGAACTAGAAAGAGTAAGCGTCTTGTCAGTTCCACTGACCGTCTGATGGGTAGGAGTCGTGAAAAGGAATCCCGCTCCAGCCGGAATCGAAATTGTCGGGCTTGTGCCACCAAGGAACCATTCAAGACCATTCGTTGCGCCGGGAGCGAATACAACCGTTCCAGTGGAGGAAGTGACGATGACCGCAAAAATCCTAGTCAGATTAATTGCGGTTCCCAAGAAGTCTGTCAGGCCAGTAGTCAGATCGTAGGTGTATGATCCACCAGCAGAAAGAGTCCTCTGCTCTGCGAATACGATATTGGCTGGGGTTGCACCAGTAAGCGCAGGGGATACTGAGAGCGATACAGCATCAGCACCTTGGGCGACAGGATTGAATCCGGTCAGCGTCTTCTGCTGATCCCAAGCGACATTCATCAATGTCGATGCTGAGTTGAGTGCCATTAGCTCACTCTCTCCTCAATGCTTTTATATCTGATAATCATTCCAGATATATCATAATTATTCGCATCACCAGATACAATATCAAAAGCTGGCGTTAATTCAATATTTGCATCAATAAATTCAGTTCCCGGCAGATTTGGCTGGAATAGCGCATTCCTAATGTCTTCACGGAGAGCTAGGAACGATTCGACATCTGCCTCGTAAATCCTATTCCCCGGCCTAATCAGCGTCACATGAATGTCATAGGTGTATTCGGCTACTTTGTCGAAAGCCTCCATAGTCACCTTCTCCTTGCCGGGACTAAGGAAGATGACTGGAACAGGGTCTTCTTGGAGCAATACTGGCTTTTTCCTGATCTTTACTGGCGGAATCAGGGGAATGGCTTCAATGCGCTGCTTGGTATAAACAAGACCATTCCAGAAGTAGGAACTAGGCATTAGTTTACCCCTTCCCCAGCTTGAGAAGTGGCCTTGACGCTCCAGCGAGTGCGGAGAACTCCGTCATCAATCAAGTCCACATTATATTTCTTGCCGTTTTTATCGGTAATTATCGCATTGATTCTGGGAATGAAGGATACCGCTCCACCGACATCAATATTGGTTTCATCGTCATCAGCGACAATATCGTTGTCCAATCCATCCTGAAGATAAGCGGATTGGATCGAATTCTTCCAGATAAGGAACTCAATCGCTGCTGCGTAATATGTCGATCCAGAAGCGGAATCTGTGGCCAATACCGCTGGCCTTCTGGTCACATCCGCAATGGTTAGTGCCGATTCACCTTGGTTCTGGAAGGTGATCGTTTCCTTATTATCGAAGATTACATAATCGTCAGCTATGTTTAGCATTACACATAGCCCTCGGTGTCATAGCTCCATTGAAGCAGATATCCACTCTGCGTCTTGATTGGACTCAATGCCATTGCCGTGTCAGGAATACTCTTCCTTCCCTTATCAGCAAGATACTGGGAATAATCTGCCGGATTTCCGGTAGGACCATTGATGTCCTTGTAGCCAACTTTGGCTTTAACTCCAGATGAATCAATTTTATATTTAATGCTCTTAGCCAGACTTGTTGTTCTGTATCTGGGATATTGTCCCGGCCTTGATCCCGGTGGACCTTTCAGCCTTAACAATTCTTGCTGGTGCGAAGATACAAAATACTTAACAGTCTGCTTCAGTTCTTTTTCTAATGTAGCACTATCCACTGGAGAAGTCTGTACAACCTGCTGAGACGATGTGGTTGTTGTCACATCTTCTGGAATGTCAGCTGGATTGTATGGTCTTCCACTAAGGAAGTTGACTACGGCGTTAAAATATCTAACCGCTGACCAGACTATTTCTCTGGCCAGATCGGTTATTTTTGTTCTGTTAGTGTTGGTTACATTCTGCGTGACAACAGTATCAACCGTTGGCGTACCATCGTACTCTATTACCAGTACAGAGTGGAATGCCATGCTTCATCAGTCCGTCACGATATAGGCGAGGTGACCACCCACTGCGATTGCAGCGGAAAGATTCATGTTGAGTGCTTCACCCTGCTCAGTTTGGAATTGGCCGATAAGCCCAGCAGGAGTAGCCTGTCCAGCAGCAGGAGCAGCACCGCCATTCGTAGCCAGTGCCATAGGACCGCTAATAGCGTTGGCAGCCGATCTCCAAGTAACGGTCACATCACCAGCAGCAATCATCACATAGGACAGGACTCTGATTCGTTTGCCGGTTACGGCAGCAACGATGGTATTTGAGCCGGATGCCGAAGCATTGATTACTGCGTATTTCATCTTGATTTAACCCTCGTCATCCTCTGGAACGGTCCACCAAGGAGCTGCTGGGTCTTTAGCAGAGATTGCAACTTAGTGGTCAGCGTATCGAGATAATCGGCCCAATTTACCGTCTGGCCATCCACCGTATAGTTCGGTTTTGGATTGGCCGTAATCTCCTTGATCGTCTGCGAGATGTTAGCGATTGCCTGAGCAATATCAGTTTCCGCTGACATCTTTGAACTCCACAGCTACCGGCTGGCGAGATTCATGCAATTGGTAGCGAAGTCGATACTCGTTCTTCGCCTGCTCTTTGCCATAAGCCTTGATGAAGGCTCTGGGAAGCTCCCCGAAGGAAACCTCCCAGACCTTCATTGTTGGCATTACAGTCTTCTCAGATGTGGTGGGTTTCATCTGCCTCAGACCTTATTAGGCGTTGTTGTTCTTGACGCTGTGCCAAGGACTCCAGACGCTGGGGATACCACGCTCGTTGGCGAAGTAGGTTGCAACGATGCCCCTGTCGAGCATCTCGTACTGGTTAGGGCTGGCCTGAGTGACGGTCAGCGGGTAGTTCTGCATATAGCGGAACGACTTGCCAGCTTCCATCATGAACCACAGACCATCAGTGTTGGTCTGATTCAGGTTCAGACCATCCGCTGCCAAGCAACGCTGCTCGATCAACGGGCTGGACAGAACTTGGAACTGTCCAGAGTAGGGGTTGCCGGGAGTACTGCTAACATTCAGGACATCAGCGTTGGCCTGAGTCGAACCGGGAGTGGTGCGACGATCAGTGCTGCTTGCACCCAGAATCAGGTTAGCGGTAGCCAACTTCGCCGGGTTCACCAGAATGGTGTTGGGCGAAATCAAGAGACGCTTGCCGGTATGGGGGTCTTCCATACGGGAGAAGAGCAGCATGGTTGACTGGATTGAGGTCCAGTCGATCAGCTGGTTGGTGTGGGCGTTGAGGTAACCCAAGGTCCGGCTCGTCACATAGGTGTTGTAGCTCGACCCGTTGTACTTGAAGGTGTTGTTCACCCCAAGCAGCGTGTCGATGACTTCCAACTCCTTGCGATAAGCAAGCTCAGTACCAACCGAATTCGCCTGCTGGAGGATTGCTCCGGTCAGGTCGAAGAAGACCGTTTCCTTGAGAACATCAATCGCCAGAGCGTTCTCACGGGTTTCGGGAGTCTCGATCCAACGCTCACCGAACTGAGCCCTTGGATGAGTTTCGCCGGGAGCCCGCTTGCGACCCCGATCACCGATGTTCTGAAGACCGATAACCTTCTGACCGTTCAGCTTGGTAGCTTCGACGGGCATCAGCTTATCAGCGATCAGCGCAGGGTTCTGGAAGGCTTCCAGAATCTTCACTTCCACCAGACCACCAACGATGGCGGTGAAGGTGTTGATGTTCAAGAAAGCGGAAGGATCGAGACCGAAGCCAGTAGCTTCGACCAAGGCCCTCTGCTCGTTGGGGAAACCGCCTTCAACCAGAGATCGGGCAACCGTGTACTGATTCAGACTGCCGGACTCGGGATTGAAAACATTGCGCCAGCTGGGTCCGACGATGGACTCGGCCAGCTCTTGCAGGCTAAACTGCTCAGGACGAACGCTGCGATCCTTCAGGATGCGGTTGCCAGCGAAGTCCCGATTGTCGTTGCCTTCCTTGTCGCACAGACCAAGACCTTGGCGCATCTCGGTCAGGAATCGCCAACGCCCGTTAGTCTCCTTGCTGCGAGACTCGTACAGGCTCCTCAACTTAATCGTGTTCATTGTTCTTATTCTCCCTGTTACTCGTTATTAGACGGAAGTGGTGTTGTTGTAGTCAGCGAAGTTGAAGGGCGACCACCGCCCAATCAAGCGAACACGCACCGAAGTGGTGTTGGAAGCATAACGCTCCACAACATAACCAATCGCTTCGCCAGAATCAGTGGTCTTCACCAGAGTCTGGTTAGCCACATTGCCAGCACCAGCAGCAGCGGTCACCGAAGCGGCGACCAAGTCACCGGGCTCGAAAGTGGCAGCAGCGCAAGTGGCCTCGTAAAGAGCGTCGGGAGCGAAGGTGATAGCCTCGCCATTGAACGCAGGGTAGCCACCGGAAGGATCAGCTGCCAATTTGCCTTGGAGGGCAACGCCAGCGAATACCGCACGGATGGCGGCTTGGTCGGTGTTAACCGTTCCAGTCGCCACATACTGGTCAAAAGGCTTCAGCACCTTGTTGGTCGTATCCCAGAACAACAAGTCGCCAACGCTGATGGCGGTGGAAGCTGCGCTGGGCAGGTCCATCACCGTGTCAGAAGCTGGCTTATAAAGCCGAAAACCACCAAATACCGTTCCCATTGCTCATACCCCTTTCTTTAGTTTTGCAACCAACGGAACAAGGACTCACCTTCAGGAATGCTAGACCCCTTGCTCTCTTGAAGCGGGGCACTCGCTGGTGGGCACTTAGGCTTCGCTGCTGCATAAGAAGCAGCGATCCTCTTGATCTGACGCTCCATAGCAGACTCTCCAAGTGAGGACAAATCCTCAACCAGAGACTCTTCAAACTTAACGCCAGATGCTTCGCAGAGATCACGAATCTTATCCTTGGCCTTGAGATAGGCCAATTCCGCCTTCGGGTCTTTCGACTCCTTAACAGGCTTCATGCGCTCTTTGCCGTCTTCTTCATCGGAATCCATCTCGTCTTCGGATTCCATCTTGTGCTTTGCTCCACACTTCTCGCAGGTGGTCATCTTCTCTTCGTCCATATCCGTTTCATCAGCCTTCTTATAAGGCTCCTTGTCCATTCCCTCTTCGGTATCATCCGAAGAATCCTTCTCGTCCTTCTCTTTAGGCTTATCTTCAATACGGGCCATAGCTTCTTCGGTTTCCTTGACCGCTTCAGTGGCATCCATTTCAATATCTCCTAGTTCTTCTGCAAGGAAATCAATAAGTTCATCGGCCTTCTGGTCATCGGCCAAATCATCTCTGGTGAGAATTTGCATGACCTTGTAATGAAGGTCTTTCTTCATTTTTTCGCTATCATCAACCTTCGGCTCAACTGGCTGATCGTTTTCATCAGCTTCCTTGATGCTCCCGGTCGGCTTATTGGCACTCTGACTCTTACTCTTCACGAAATTCCTCCGTGCTTGAGGAGGTCGTTTTTTGCTCTTTCGATAAACTCCTGAGTACGCTGCTTCTTCTGTTTCTTGCTCTGTTGCCTGTTTCGATTCCGCAAGCGACTGCGTTGTTGCCGGGTCTGCAACCAAATCGACATGGCGTACCTCAGTGATCTTATTCACTTCAAAGATACCACGCTTATCGACAACGCCCTCGCCTTGAGCATTATGAGACATTCCAAAGACATCAGGCATCCGCTCGGCAGCTTCGCAAACCTGCTCTGCGATTGGATGACTCTTCAGGTAGACCAAGTCGCCAAAAAGCCCCTCGCCTTCAACGAAGCGGACATTGACGAACTTTCCAAAGCGGTCGTAGCTGGAACGCTGCTGAGTCGGTCCTTTTTCAGGATGATCGACATTGACCTTGATCCCCTCATACAGGGGAATGGCAGCTTTCAATGCACCAGAAGTGTATCGCCGTCCATTCTGGGAATTGAAACCGATGATCTTAACATTGCGAATAACGCCAGCTTCCCTATCCACCATCAATTGGGTTTTGCCCACTTGCTGTGGCTGGAAAGTGGTGATGCTGAGGTCTTCGGTTAAAATTTCTAGTGTCGGCATGATAGACATCTTGATATCAATATATTTTTCTGTCAAGTGCCAATGTATAAATTTTTCAATTTTTTATACTTTAGCAATAACAGTCTTAGCCCTCTTGATTCTATTGATCCTTTCAGTAGGCGTTTCATTCGCCAATTCGTCGGAATCTAATAACATTCCAGAGGATGGATCGAGTAGGTGATGCCATTGGAGCGGTTCCCCCTTCTTCAACCGGGATTTCGCTATATCCCATCGCCTTACGCCTACCGCCAGAATCTGCCTATCCCTAGATGCGGTAGCAAACCATTCATTGAATACTTGGGCGTTAGGAATAATCCTTCCCTTGAAATCATAGAATTTATTAGAAAATGAGGCTAAAATAGGAGTTAGCCAGCAACGGCAATTGAATGCCGTAGTGCCATCAGCTTCCAGTGGCGGGTTCGGCATCTCATCCATTCCAAGCTGACCATAGCGTGGATTCCTAAAATAGATGTTTCCATTCCGCTCCCGGTGCGCTGGCCTGATCCTCTCATCCAGAATCCCGTGAACTTGAAATCCAACTAGATCACGGGGCAGCGCACCATAATTTTCCAAGCGAACTTGGCCCATCATGGCAGCAGCATTCGTTCTAGTTACTGTGTAGGCGGTGTTCCGCAGCATCCTGAAGTAATTTGCGACCAAGGATGCCCTGATTGCCGGATCACGCTGAATTGCTACTACCTGTGCATACGCTTGAGGGGTCATCCTTGTTTTCTGCATAGCCTTTAATATTCTTGCGGGAATGTTCTGATTCCTTACAATCCTGTCAATAATTTCTTTGGGAATCTGACCGAAGACTTGTCGTGCTATAGACTTGCGTGATTCCTCAATGTCCTTTCCAATGATGGCGTTCCTTAAAATCTTGGTCACATTTCTGGAGTGCTTCTGTAAGAAGAATGGTGCTTTATTCCTTAAGATTTCGTCAATTTCTTTGTAGACAATTGTCAACTGATACTGGATTTTGTCTGGCGTTGAAAGATTATCGGATTTGGACGCATCCCGCATTCGCCTTTCAATGGACGCTCCAACGAGACGAGCTAGCCGAACTGAGTCGTAAATTGACTCAATCTGCTCCACTCCAAGACGGGCAGCTAGGATTTCGTTGAGTCTGTCCATTCCGCTACCCTGACTGGTGGATCGACCTTATCACGGTTCTGATGACTTCTACTTGGATAAGCGAAGTAGCTTTGAAGGATTATCTCAATATTCATCGGGTCTGGCTCAGCTGCCATGATCTGGCAATAATGCCCAAATGTGCAGATGCGTACCAGAAGTCCAGTATTGGCTGATGGAATGATGAATGTAGGGATAAACTTATCGTTTAGACCCCTACTCCTGACCGCTGCAAATAGTTTTTGCGCTGACTTCCTGTAAACAACCGATCCATCCACCGACGAAGGATATTCGTCCAGATTTATGGCTGGCTCCATTACTTTCTTTTTCTCTGAATCAAAATGATTCTTGAAGTGCGCTAATGGCTCCTGTTTTTCCTTACTGTGGAATGTGACGATCTGGGCATTATCGCCATTTGATACTGTGTAAAGCCCTTTGACGCTGCCAGATTGGAGCAGCTTGCATACTAGGGCTGGATCGTTATTGGTAAATGTCCATCCTTCGTCTATTTCAATGAACTGTGAAAGATGGTCATACGCTAAATAATCATTCTCTGTAGCCCTTGGAGCGTTGGCGAACAGCTTGTAGTATCTCTTGTTTTCCTTCTTTGTGTTCTTGTTGATTGTGTCAATGAATATTTGATCTTTGTAGCTTCCGCAGTAGATGTAGCTTCCAGCCCTTAAACGCCACACATCCCCCGGCTTTACCCCAAATAATCCTTCACCGCTCTTAAGTTTATCCCTGCGCTCCTTCTCGGCTTTTTCAGATTCTTCACGCTTCTTATCCTCGTCTTCAAATATTTCGGATGATTCGTTTATTTCGTTTGAATCTGCAAATAGATTGGTTTCATCGGAGAATGTTGAAAGCAGATCATTTAGAATCTTCTCGTCGATCTTCGCCATTGATCCTATGGCATCGTAGGAGGCGAGGATTTTATTACCTTCGGCCTCATTTACATCCAGAATCAGAACGGGAACTTCTGAGTCGCCACACTCAGCTGCCCTCATATGACCGTCCAGAAGGACCAATTGGCCATCCTGTTCACGGCATAACAACGCTCCAGCGAAGCCGATCTCTTGGAGCGTCTTTCGGAGTGCCTTCTTCTGTGGCTCTGGATGGACTCTATGATTCAATGGATTGGCCAGTAACTCGCTGGCTTTTACCCGTCTAAATTCCTTTATCCTATCTTTGAACTGAATCATTAAACTTTCCTTGACCTCTTACCGTCTCTTAATTTTGCACAAGCCCTACACCTTTTCCTTTCAGAACCATTTTTTCTTTTCTCTAGTACCACATTTTTACCTTCAATTTTATGTCCTTTTGTGCAGCAATTGCCTCTCATCGCATTCATATTTTTTGAATGCGATCTCTTAGAATTTTCTGCACGAGTGACAACTTCCATATGCGCTGTGTTTACACATGATCTGTTTCTGCAAGTATGATCTATCGTCATGCCTTCTTCTATTTTTCCAATAATCTCTTCATATGCAAATCTATGAGCCATCAACTGTTTTGTTTTTCTATTTCCAACAGACTCCATTAGTCTTCCATAGCCATAAATACTTATTGGCCCATTCCATATCCAGCAACCCTCGGCAGATGTTGCTGAAACATTATTCCAAAATCTTTTCTTTAAGCATTCAGCCTTTTTAGCCATTGCCTTTTTCCTTTTTGTCAGCTGCTTCCATTTGCCTTAAAACTTTATTAGCCCAAGCTCTACCAGCATCGGAGCCCCATAAGCTCCAAGCGATCCAACCAGCAGAATCCTTGCCCCAACCTTCGCCCTTCTTATCGACTTCGTGACGGGCAAAGTAGCTCACCATCCGCTTAATAGTGGAAGGCGACAGTTCTGCGCCATTCATCAGATCACGGGCACGGGCCACCCCAACCCCAGTACCTCCACGCCCATGCTTCTTCCTCAATTCAAGTCCACGCTTCGCAGCTTTGCGGACAGATTGAGGCGGGGTGAATGTGATATGGGAGTATTTGCCACCCTTCGATTCGGATACGGGCTGAACTTCTGGAACCGCATCCACTTCCGGAGGAGCTTCCGGCTCGGATTGATCGGATGACCTTCCAGTGGAATGAGGAGGCAACTCTTGGGAGCCAGCAAGCGATTCTGGGAAGATGGCGTTGATATCCTCTTCAGCCATCAGCGGGAATGCAGCCTTGGCGATGGAACGGCCAACCTCAACAGGAATCTGTCCTGTAGCCACCCGCATCACGATTCCAACCAGATTCTCGATCTGGAGCCCATTGAGAGCGGAATCGGATACTTGCGCCTCTCCTTCTCCACCAAGCGACTCGCTAGCCATCTTCTCGGCCTGCTGCTCGATATTGCGCTGCTCTGCGTCGAAGTTCAGGCCGATTTCCTGAGTAATGGTCTGGGCCGATTTGATGCCCATACTCATGTAGGTCTGGTTTGATTGCGAATCAGCAATCTTGTCCCGTGCTTCCACCGCTGGAGGAGTCACTAGGACATCAATCACATCCAGAATGTTGATAGGCAGATTGCCCATCTCCGCTGCCGTCCTGATTGCTTCACGGGCAATCCGTGTAAAATGCCTTTTGTAGAATGTTTGCAATCGAACACAGTTGCGGAGGAACGGCGATTCTGCCGTTAATGACGATGCGTAGTTCGCCCCAGCGATATTCGCTGAAGATAGCCATTCGGGGGCGTTATGCCTATTTCCAGCTGAACGGAGTAGACTTTGAAATATCTCTAAGTGATCTTTTGCGCCACTTGCACCCGGAGGAGCGACATAATTCATGCCCTTCGGAATATCCAGAAATGTTCCGGGCTCAATTTTCTGGTAGTCTGTCTGCCGTCCATTGGGAGCAGACGACACAGAATAATCCACCATCTCATCCACAAACGATTCTACTTGTGCAGCAGATGCCGTATCATGCTGGCGAACCGCAGCAATGGCAGACTGTACGGATGCCCCTTCACCAAGGTTTTTCCGCAACTTGGACGCAATGCTGAATGTGTCGAGAGTCTCGTAGCTGAAGTCACTCAAGCCACGCTTAATCGCCTTTGGCACATTGCATTTGACATGGACAATGCGATCAGCATTAACCGTCTCACCCATCGAGGCATCTTTATTGGCTTCATCCTGTTCTTCTCCCTTTGGAGCGTTGTAGTCCACATAGTATGAGCGGATATTGAATACATCATCTGGATCAGTCTCGATTCCGTAGGACCAATGGGAGAAGTCCTCTCCCGGCGGTTGCATGATCTGCTCTGGCTCAATTGTGCGAACCAATAACCGTCCAGAAGGCTGGGGAAATAAGCGGAGGAAGCATTCGCCATCGGTGCGGGAACGCTTGAAGATTTCCTCCTCCATCATCGACCAGTCATTCTCGTTGAGGAAGCGGTCGAGGATATCTTGGCAGCGACGAACTGTTGATTCGTCGATATCTATGGTTCCCTTCGGAGCAATTCTGTAATTGAATCCGCCCCCAATGACATAGCTGCATAGTCCGTTAAGGAGTCCAATTGCATTTGGGTTTGTAGTGGTAACCAGTCGAGCTTGAGCCCTAATGAGGCTAAGCTGTTGTTCTGAGTACCAAAATGGGTAATTGGAACCGTAGCGACGATCATTTGGATTTGTGATAGGGTAAGAAAAAACGCCGCCATCACGAAAACGATCCAGCAGATCGACATAGTTGCCCAGCCAGAAATCGTTAGTAAGGACATTTTCACGGATATTCCTCTTGACTACCTTGGGAGCGGATTCCCTTGGAGGAAGGAGAAAGT
>Ga0315909_10004496_pt1 | contig 16437 bp, 12 predicted proteins | sample LakEriMetagenome_11_FD_203527 | JGI IMG/M metagenome (GOLD analysis project Ga0315909, IMG submission 203527) | Freshwater fungal communities from buoy surface, Lake Erie, Ohio, United States - Buoy 2 MA125 | ecosystem: Environmental > Aquatic > Freshwater > Lake | place: USA: Lake Erie, Ohio...
GCACGCGGCGTGCAGATCTGCCTCGATGTCAGCGGATCTATGGAAGGCGCACCACTTGCCGCCGCCAAAGAATCAATTCTCAAACTGATCGATCGCTTAGATAAGAAAGATTCATTCGGTGTAGTCATCTTTGATGACACTGCAAAAGTTGCTGTTCCGACCAAGCCGCTGCTTGATCACAACATCGCCGCCGTGAAGAAAGCGATCCGCAATATTCACACCGGAGGATCAACTGATATCTCCGCAGGCTTCACACTTGCCATGCGCGAAGCCAGCCGCGCCAAGTTAGAAGGCGGAACCTCGTTGTTACTAATCAGCGATGGCCACGCCAATGCGGGGGAGCGGGATCCACAATTCTTCGCCGACGTCGCTGCAAAGTCTGCAACCGAGAAAATCACATCTGCATCAATTGGCCTCGGCAATGGTTATGACGAAACCATCCTTGAAGCAATCGCTCAAGGCGGAGGCGGAGCACATCGCTTCGCAGCAGACATTGACGAAGCTGTCGGTGCCATTGCAGCCGAAGTAGATGACTTGCTCGATAAAGCGATCGTTAACTGCGTTCTGCGCTTTCGCCCAACTGCAATGGCGCAAGGCCAACCAAAGATCGAACTACTGCAGCGCCTTCCTTATTGGATGGATGGCCAGGATTACGTCGTTCAGCTTGGTGATTTATATGCCGGAGAAAATCGCCGCTTCATCATCATGGTCGATGTCCCCGGCATTGAAAGCCTGGGCCTTTGTAAGATCGCCGATGTAACAATCGAATACACAGACTTAGCCGCACGCAACGAAATCAGCGTCAGCATGCCAGTTAACGTAAACGTTGTCCCTGGCGATCAAGCCGCCGGTCGCATCGAAGATCCAATCGTCAAAGCCGAGCGCATGATTTTGCAGGCGCAAAGCGAGAAAGCACTTGCCACTGAAGAAATTCTGCAAGGCAATTCCAAATCCGCTTCCAAGCGCTTAAAGGGAACTGCCAACAACTTGCGCTCGCAAGCTTCGCAGATCCGCGTCACCGACGAACGATCTGCCGAATCACTGGCGATCATCCTCGAAGAAGCTGCCGAAATGGATGCCCTTGCACAAACTGCAGAGCACGAAGAACTGGCTTATTCCTCAAAGCGCATTCGTGAATCACATTCACGCATGACCCGTTCAAAGAACATCCGTCCTTCAAAGAACACGGATGAAACCACCGACCCTGATTTTATTAACTAAGGAGATATATGTACCCCCAACTTTATTCAATGATCGTACCAAATCTTTTCCAAGGCGGAACCGATGACCTCGATGTCATTCACTTGGCGCAAACCAATAACCGCCCGCGCACCGATCTTCCCTTCGATGCCATAGTCACAATGTATGCATGGGCACGTCCGGCAGATTGGAACATTCAGGAATTTCGTTACGGAGTCCCTGATGCTGCAATCACTGACATCGACCTGAATCGTCTGCGCCAAGCAGTTGAATTTGGACACGAGCGCTGGAAACAAGGCGATCGCGTTTTAATTCGCTGCCAAGCTGGCCTCAACCGTTCCGGATTAGTCCTCGCACTTATCCTGATCAAAGATGGCAAAACCGCTGAAGAAGCAATCGCACTTATCCGCCAAAACCGCGGCGAAGATGCGCTCTTTAACAACGACTTCCACGCTTGGTTGCTGAAGGAGGGCGAGAACTTTTTCTCGCCCTCTTCCCAGCAGGCTGCGTAATCGAAAGGATATGCCGGTGACTAACCAGATGAATCTAAATTCAGAATTCAGCCCTTACGTAATCGAACAAGTTGGCTGGTATGTCTATGCCCTGCAGGATCCACGGGATCAAAGAATCTTTTACATCGGCAAAGGCAGAGGAAACAGAGTCTTCGCTCACGCACTTGCCGCTATCGAAGAATCTGAAGATCAACTAAGCGCAAAGTTGGCGTTGATTAAGCAGATCCACGCCGAGAATCTAAAAGTAAACACTTTTATTCTCCGACACGGGATCTCCTCCGAAAAAGCGGCGTACGAGATAGAAGCAACGGCTATCGACCTGCTCTTCTTAATGGATAAAAGCGCTGACAATAAATACTTTCAGTTAACAAATGAAGTACGAGGCCACCATCACGATTCTCTTGGCAGCATGTCAACGGATAACATCATCGCGATCTACGATGCCGCCCCGTGCCCTGAGATCAAAGAGGAAGTTCTCCTCTTTAGAATTCCCCTTCGCTGGAATCCGTTGATGACCGCCGATGAGTTATACGAATCAACCCACGGCTGGTGGCGACTCGGCCCACGAAAAAATGGTGCTAAATATGCAATGGCGGTTTCGGCCGGCGTTATTCGCGCTATCTACAAGATTGATTCTTGGGAGTTAAGAACCGAAGGCAAGCGCGGTTATGAAAAAGGTGAGAAACCAAGATTCGGTTTCAACGGCCGGCTCGTAACTGAACTTGACCAGTATCTAAATAAGAGCGTTAAACATCTATATAAAGTGGGGGAGCAAACCCCATTTAAGTACTTGAATTGTTAAGGAACGGAGAATAGATATGTGGGTCTTTACTACATCTGGTTTTCTCAGCGCTGTCTATAAAGATGGTGCACTACAAGTACGCGCCCGTGACCGAAAGTCACTTGATGCCCTCGCCAAATCCACGGGCGCAGCCATCATCGCCACCCCGCTCGCTGATTACCCTTACCGAATCGCCATCACCAATGAGCAATTCTCTAACTGGCTATCCCAGCAAGCACTCGCCATTGATTACAAGAACTTCAAATCCGAAATCGCAGACACCCGTGGCTATGGCTTTGCCAAGCCTTTAAATAAGGTTTGGTCTGTAATGCACGAAGTCGAAGATTCAAAGGCACGGGTGCGCAGTTGAGACACGAAGCTCGCACCGCTCTTTACTGCCACGAATTCCTGCATAAGAAATTCGCACCCAACCGCTTTGATCTCACTCTGCGCATCACCGAAGATCCCATCGCAGATGAATACAAGAAGATGGGTGATCTACACGAAGCCAATGTCATCACCGCCATCAAGGAATCAAGGGTTAAATGGCTGCAGATAGATCCACTCGCCTCATATGAAATCCAAGAGATCGACACAGCCAGTGCTCTACTGCGCACAGATATCGACATCATCCTTGGTGCAAATATCTCTGGAGTCTGCGAAGCAGAGTTAAAGAAACACCTCGGCGATCGCTGCAAAGGCGATGAAGAACGCGTCAGCCGCCCCGATGTTCTCGTCAAAGTCGGTGAAGAATCCGGTGTTGCTATCTGGGCTCCTGTTGATATCAAGAGCCACAGCGCATTTGATAACGAGAACAAGAGCAATCAAGTTGAGTTAATGGACCTCACTACCCTCACACCAACTGAAACACTTGCTGGGCGCATCGATAAAAGCGATGCCCTGCAGCTTGCGCATTACACCTTCCACCTGCGCGAATTAGGCCTTGCCCCAAGCGATTACAAAGCCGGCATCATCGGCAGCGATGGCAAACAAATTGCCTGGACCTACCTAGATCAAACCCGCTTCGGTCGCGGCAAAGCCGCCCCCGATGCGCTGACAATCTATATAGAAGAATTCCTTAAAGCTAAAGAGATCATCCAGCAATCACTTGTGCAAGCAAAAGATGCCACCGCAAAAGTAAACGCACTTGCTATGAACCAACCTGATGGCGTTTACGGTTGTAAGAGTTGTGAATTTAAAGAAGTCTGCCTGCAAGAGATGAACGCCTTTAAAAACAATGAAGGCCACCTAACACTTCTTGCCAAGGTAACTCCTAATTCCTTGGAAAAGATCCCACCTCACATTGAGAGCATCACCGACCTGCGCCAAGCAGCAAACCTCACCGACTTCGCCGCCACCGCACAGATCCGTGCCCGAGTCTGGCAAACCAAGAAACCAGAACTCCTTGATCCCACAAAAGGATTTGATCTACCCGAATTCGATATTGAAATTGATATCGATTTAGAAAATAGCCAAGCCGCACTTCAAGAGATCGACCCCGGCCAAACCGCAGGTATCGATCAGGTCTACCTCTACGGTTACGGCATCCACGATCGCACCAAGAGTAAAGATTGGCGCACCGCCCACATAGATTCCTTCGGAAATTACGGCGACACCGAAGCAGCCGAATACGAAGTCTTACTTAACATGTGGCAACTCCTTGAAAATGAAGTTGCCAAAGCCGAATCAAATAGCCAAACAATCGGCATCTTTCATTACTCACACCACGAAAAAACTTGGTGGAAGAATTTCGCCCGCCGCCATGCCGGCAAACCCGGAGTCCCCACCGAAGCTGCAGCCGAAGATTTCATGGACAAATACTTCGTTGACCTGCGCCCATACGCCGAGAAAATATCTTTCCCAACCATGAGCTATTCCATTAAAGCCTTAGCCCCCGTGGCCGGCTTTGCCTGGAAAGCCGAAGATGCCGGGGGAGCGATGTCCTTACTCAAATACAAGGCGGCAACAGCAACCGATCTTGATCAATCTACGAAAAATGAAGCAATCGAATGGCTTCGCGAGTACAACTTGGACGATATTCGGGCTACCTTTGCCGTGCGAGATTACATAAGGTCTATATCTCGAAGTTGGAGTTAGCTTTAGGTTGGTGATTAAGAGTTGTAGGACAGTGACAATCTGAGCTTGTTTAAAGAAATAATAGACGGGGTTTTGACCTTTTCCAAGGGGAAAATAGGTCAACCTTCCTGACTTTACTGCTGCTACTGATGACCGTACTGCTAGCAATTGCCAGACCTTCCTGACTTTTTACCCCCAGGAGGCGGGATCTCTATGATGAAGCTACTGCTTAAACATTGATGACCTTTATGCAGTTTTAGGCATGTTCATTAGGGCTGATAGAAGTCAGAATAAGAACTTCTACATAGACAGTGAAAGTGAGATTGGCTTGCCATCGGAATCAGAGGTAATACGCAAGTGGTCAGGTAGCCACTGGGAAATTGCTTTGGAGCAAGCAGCTCTGTCAATCAAGAGTGGTGAAAAAGTAAAAAAATTCCCCTGCGACGGAACCATAAAACTCGAAGCAAAACGTCGCTGGTTCAGATGGCACTTGTTAGCAGAGAGTGAACCCCTTTTGAGGTTAAAGGGGTTCAGCCGTATTGAGGCAAAACTCTTGGAGATAAGTTTTGAATTAAGTCAATCTCGAGTTTGGTCCATGAAGCTTCAAAAAGTCTTAGCTGAACACCATGCACAACAACGCTGGATACCTCAAGAGGTGATTGATGACTTGATCGAGAGCAAACCAAAATTCACAAATCAACGAACTATCCAGCGGCTAAACCTGACTCCCCGATTTAACGAGCATGAAATTCAAGCGCTTGTCGATTTAAACTTGAATCTGAATTCCATGTTTGATGAAAAGAATCAAGAAATTCTCTATGCAGAACTCACATCCCAGAAGCAATTCTTAGAGAGTATTGAAAGTAAACCGCTTTCTTTGGAACAAGGTACTGCGGTTATAACTTTTGATAATCGAGTTTTACTTGTTGCCGCTGCTGGATCGGGGAAAACCTCCGTCATGGTGGCTAGAGCGGCATATGCAACTATGAAGAATTTCATTGACCCCTCAAAAATATTGCTTTTGGCATTCAATAAGGCTGCAGCGGAGGAGCTTCAAGAGCGAGTCAAAGCTAGATTCGAAAATGCAAACATAGATTCAACTGGGATAAAAGCATCAACTTTTCACGCTTTTGGGCTTGATGTAATTGGAAGAGCGCTGAATGAGAGACCAGCCGTTGCACCGTGGGTAGATAAAGGAAAAGATTTCGAAGAGATAGCAGAAATTGTGAAAGAGTTGAAAGATTCTTCCGAGGACTTTAAATATAAGTGGGACCTTTATCGGTTGATATTTCCACCAGAAACATTAAAACTTTCTGGGATAGAGCACGATGCTTGGGACTCAGAATCCAAAGAGCAGGGCTACCGAACATTTGATGGAAAAATAGTTCGAAGCCATGGTGAACGTATGATTGCTAACTGGCTCTATTTGCACGGGGTTTCATATCAGTACGAGCGTGATTACAAAGTTAAGACTGCAAATGCACAGCATCGCCAATATAAACCTGACTTTTATTACCCAGAAATTGATGTATGGCATGAGCATTGGGCTCTAGATAAAAAGGGAAATCCGCCTTCTGATTTCACTGGGTATCTTGAGGAAATTCAGTGGAAGCGGAAACTACATTCCGATAATAAGACAAAGCTGATTGAAACTACCTTCGGAGAAGTTGTTTTTTCAAATGGCTTAACTGGCCTTAAGAAAAACCTCATAAAACGTGGAGTCAAACTTAACTGGGATCCAGATCGACCTAAGGCAGCTTATACAAATATTGAAGATGCAGAAATCATAAGACTCATTCGAACGTTTATGACTCACGTAAAATCTAATTCGTTGACTAATGCGGAGATAACTTCTCGCTTATTGGGAAAGTGGAATCATCTTAAGAGCGATCGAACTGACTTGTTTCTTGAAATTTACTGGAAGATTCATGCCGAGTGGAATGATCGTTTGAATGCGATAAACGCCATCGATTTTGAAGATATGTTGATACAAGCAGCGGGTATGGTTGAAAACAATATGTACGTTCCTGATTACGACTTAATTCTGGTAGACGAATTTCAGGACTCAAGTTCTGCTAGAGCTAGATTGGTGAAATCGCTACTCAAGTTAAAAGGGAAATTTGTACTCGTTGTAGGCGATGATTGGCAGTCGATAAATCGTTTTGCTGGCGCCGATGTGTCTCTTATGTCAAAATTCCATGACTCATTTGGTAAGGGTCCTACCCTGCATTTATCTCGTACATTTCGATGCACTCAAACCATTGCTGATGTTGCGACTCAGTTTGTTATAAAAAACCCAGATCAGATCAAGAAGAACGTCATCGCTGATCAAGTCGGTGAAGGAAATCCAATTGTCCTGATAAGAGCAGGCGGTGAACATCAGGGAGTCCGAGAAGCGCTAGAGCGAATTAGCAAAGATGTAAAAGCCAGTGGTCGCAAGAATGCCACTGTATACATCTTGGGTCGTTACAACTTCAATCGTGACTGGGTACCTAATGAAGATTTTCCTGGTCTCAAGATCACGTATCGAACAGTTCATGGAGCAAAAGGGCTAGAAGCTGATTATGTAGTCTTAGTTAACCTTGAATTTGGACGCCACGGTTTCCCCAGTGAAATCGAAGATGATCCAATTTTGAATCTTGCGATGAGCGAGCTTGAAACGTTCGAACATGCGGAGGAAAGACGGCTTTTGTATGTAGCTCTAACGAGAGCCAAAAAACAAGCATTTTTAGTCACAAAACAGAACAAAGATTCGATGTTTGCAGTTGAACTCATGTCAGATTCTCTAATTGATGTCGTAACACTTGATTCAGCTAATTCGGAAAATCCCCCCGTTCAGACGTGTCCAAAATGCAAGAAGGGCGTGATGGTTATAAGAACAGGGCCCTATTCAAATTTTCTAGGCTGCAACAGATTTCCAAAGTGTGTTCATAAAACTAAAATAAAGTAGTTAGCGAGTCTTAGCCTTAAAAGGTACAGAGGCATTGGGCAATTGAGGGTGTGCAATTGGGTAATACAACTGACCAATACGATTCAGCATTTGTGGCAGAATTTTCGAGACAGCGATTACGTCACCCAGGGCAGTATGGGCATTGACTATGCGTTCATTAAAACCATTTATTACGGTGTCCAATTTGTAATTGGGTAGGTCAATAGTGTTTCTCGCCAACCATAGAGTGTCTAAAGCTGGAATCAAATCGAGATCGTGCCCAGCCTCATTTAATTCGTATGCGAGAAAGTTTTCTTCAAATCGAGCGTTATGAGCCACAATTATTGAGTCTTGGATTAACTCTAGAATTCTTCCACTTGCCTCATCAAACGTGGGTGCACCATTAAGCATCCTTAACTCGATGCCATGAATGTCCGTGCGACCCACATTCCCATCTTCAGGGTTAATCAAAGTTTCGAATCTATCTATTTCATTCCCATCTCTGTCGATTTTCAGGATTGCAATCTCAAGGATTCTGCTTCCAGGGGGATTGAAACCCGAAGTTTCCAAATCGATAATCGCAAATGGACCGTCAAGTTCATGGATGCCACTCTTATCTGCGAATCCAAACAACTTCCCCTTTTCACCCGCTTGTGCGAATAAGGGTCCAGAATAAGTTCGATTGCCGCTGGCAGAACCAGTCTTTTTTGCAGGGGAAGCTTTTGGTTTTGCAGGTGTAGGTGCAGGGGACCTAGGAGTGTATGAAGGTACTTTCTTTGCTGGAGGAGAAGTTCTTGCGGTATTCGAGTAGGTAGATTTTCTGGGCGCAGTCCTTTTCTTAACTGGCTGCTTCTTTGGTGATGAAAAAAGCATGGAGGCGAATTTGTACATCCCCCAGAGGATTGCCAAGGTAACTATTAACTCCATGTTCTGACTTTAGTGCTGGCTCTGACATTAAAGAATGCCCCCAATGAATCCAGGGTCCCCGGAACCAGGTCAGAAGGCTTCCGGGAAGCATCCCACAGTAGGCGGCTAATTAGGATTGTACGATTTCTAAATTAGATTTAGGCGTACACAGTTAGAATTAAGTCTGTACGGATTTTGCGCTCAAAGTACTGCCTGAAAACCTAGAAGTTCCCTAAGCCCGGATCATGTGGACACTAGAGGATGAGCAAGCCCTCCGCGAGGATTTGATCGAGAAGATCATCTCCAAAGCGAATGAGGGCGATGGAATGCTCTCCCGTACCGAGCTTGGCAGCTTCTCTTATGCGGGACAAACGATTCGTGTCATCGATTCGCAAGGTGGAATCTGGAATCCGGGAGCCTCTTGGACGCTCAGTGAAGAACTACGAGCAACCCTTTCTATCAACACAACAAAGTCAGGAAAGTATGAGGACCAAGAAGTCTCGGGCGGACTCTGGCGATATGACTATCAATCAGGTGGGACCGCTGGCAAGAACACAAAGGTGCGCAATGCCATGGAGCTTCAACTCCCACTCATCTGGTTTGTTCAACAAGATTCAGGTCGCTACGTTCCTTACAGAGTTTTCATTATCAACGATTATCCTGATGAGGGATATTGCCTTATTGCCCCTGACCTTTCGTTAGCTACCGCATCTAGGTCAGAATCATTGATTGAAAGACGATATGCCGAACGCATGATGAAGCAGCGATTACATCAACCTGCATTTCGTGCCCGAGTAATCAGCGCCTATGAGACAAAGTGTGCAATCTGTCGTCTCAGCCATGGCCGACTTTTGGATGCGGCTCACATAACGCCTGATAGCGATGAGACATCTTCAACTTCAGTAACCAACGGACTTAGTCTGTGCAAAATCCATCACACTGCCTATGACATAAATATTGTGGGAATCGATCCTGACTACGTGGTCCATGTTCGCCCAGATATTTTGTCTGAGAAGGATGGGCCGATGCTTGAACATGGAATCAAGGAAATGGACAAGGGAAAGCTTTGGGTGCCACCTGCACCGGGTGAGAAACCAGATCAAGCCAGACTGGAAAATCGCTACACAGAATTTCTGAAACAGTAAAGTTAAATTAACTAGATTTCCCTGCAATTTTGGACAGATTCATGGTCATGACCAGGATTTAAGTCCACCCTCGACCGGGTCTTGGTCTTGTCAGTGATCTCTGCCATTCTTACCCCGGAAAAGGTATTTCCGAAGACTTTAAGGAGCAAAAGTGGCTGAAGATCTCTCCCAACAAGAGCGTGACTTAATTGCCAATTTGGTCAGGGACGGGAAGCCCGTACCCGCCCGATATATCCCGTCGATTTCAGAAACCCCTTTGAAAGCCGAATTAATTTGGCCAGGTAAATCAACCTTAATCGATTCAACAGTTTTACCTTTCCAATCAATTGAGCACATAGATGAACCGAGAAAAGGAACCGACCAACAGTACGATCTTTTTTCAGTAAGTGAATCAACTGGAAGGCAAAGTGGAGGCTGGACTAACAAATTGATTTGGGGGGATAACGCTCTAATACTCTCATCACTAATTAATGGTCCGCTTCGTCAAGAGATTCAAAAAGCTGGTGGGTTGAAGCTCGTATATATAGATCCGCCATTTGATGTTGGTGCTGACTTTTCAATGGAAATCAGCGTGGGGGATGATTCCGTCACCAAAAATCCCTCGGTTGTTGAGGAAATTGTTTACCGAGATACATGGGGACAGGGCACTGACTCGTATATTCACATGATTTACTCGAGACTTCGTCAAATTCACGATCTCTTAGCCGATGATGCGTACATAGTTGTTCATGTTGATTGGCATGTATCGCATCACCTGAGAATGCTTTTAGATGAAACTTTTGGATCAGAAAATTTTGTCAATGAGATCATCTGGCACTATTACAACAAATATTCTGCAGCTAAGGCTGCATTCCCAAGGGCACATGACAATCTTCTGGTCTATAAAAAAGGTAATCCTGGAAATATAAATCCAGTTCGTGAAGAGCGAGACGCTCCAGTTAAACAACTAAAAAGAGAAAGTGTTGACGGGAAACTTAAGAATAAGCGAGATTCAGATGGAAATCTCATGTATCAAGAGGTCTCAGACAAAAAAGTAGATGATGTTTGGAGAATTCCTGCACTTCAGCCTGCATCAGGAGAATGGACTGGATACAACACTCAAAAACACCATGACTTACTTTCGAGAGTTATTGAGGCTTTTAGTAGTCCTGGGGATTTAGTTGGCGACTTTTTCTGCGGCTCTGGTACAACTTTAGTAGTTGCGGAGCGAATGCAGAGAAAATGGATTGGAGCAGATCTTGGTCGTTTTGCAATCCATACATCTCGAAAGCGCTTGATCTCAGAGCAACGTAATGCGTCGAAAAAAGGTCAACCTTTCAGGGCATTTGAGATTTTGAATATTGGTGCCTACGAACGTGCTCAAACTTTTATAGCTGATGGTTCTGATTCTATTGATGAAAAAAAGATTCAAGATCAGATCAAGCGAGAAGACTTTGTTGAACTGATACTTTCCGCTTACGGAGCAATTCGCTCCGATCAATTGGCTCCATTCTCAGGTTCTAAAGGTGGAACTGCAATTCTTATCGGTGCCCTAGATTCCGCTGTTACCCAAGATGAAGTACAACAAGCAATCGACGCCGCACTTGCAGTTGGAATTTCAAGAATCGACGTACTCGGATTTGAGTTTGAAATGGGAATCTCTCCAGCGATGTCAGATGCCGCAAAAGAGCAAGGATTGACTTTAACAATTCGATACATCCCAAATGAGGTTTTTGACAAACGTGCGATTGCAAAGGGACAGGTAAAATTCTACGAAGCAGGCTATGTCGAGGCCGTTTGCGACGTCAAAAATAGAGTCTTAAAAGTAACTCTGACCGATTTTGGTGTCTTTTATCGCCAGGATGATGCAGACGAGACTGCAGCGCAACTTCGAAACAGTAGTTCAAAAGTTGTTGTTGATCAAGGACAAGTTGTCCGAGTAGAAAAAGATAAGAAGGGCGTAATAAGTAAACAAAACTTGACTTCCAATTGGCAAGACTGGATTGATTATTGGGCTGTTGATTTTGACTTTGCTTCTCAACCTGAAGTTGTAACCGTTCTAGAAGAAGGAAAAGAAGTTAAGAAAAGAACTGGAAAATTTATTTTTGAAAATGAATGGCAGTCTTTCAGGTCGAAGGCCAGCCGATCTCTCGAACTAACCTCTGCTCCATTTACTTTTGCAGAACCAGGTAGTTATTCAATTGCGGTTAAGGTGATTGACATCTTTGGTAACGACACCACGAGAGTATTTAAGATCAAGGTGAAATAATGGCGCTAAGTCCAGACTTTCCTACGAGCCCATACGCAATTCTTGATCCTAAACTCCGCTGGTATCCAGGTGCCGAGACTGACCAAGCCGAGATAGGAAAGTTGATTCCTCCACTTGTTCAGAAGATTCGAGAAGGAGTTCATGCTTGGCGAGCAGCGGGTTACCCAGGTATTTCTCAGACTTCCTATTCACTTTTGCGTCATTGGTTTCTTGAAGACCACATTTCCATGACGCCAGAGGGCGAAATGAATTTCCAGTATTACTTTGCTCAAAGAGAAGCAGTGGAAACGGCTATATGGCTATTTGAACACGAAGAAGCAAAAACTCCATCATCGCTCATTGGATACACCTCAATCGATTCCATCTCACCAGGCATGTTTGAGGAGAATTGGACTCGTTATGTTTTTAAACTAGCAACAGGTGTGGGCAAGACAAAAGTGTTGTCCCTCTTGATTGCTTGGTCCTATTTTCACAAGCTATATGAAAAAGATTCAGATCTTTCAACTAACTTTTTACTGATAGCCCCAAACATAATTGTTCTAGAACGCTTAAAAGAAGATTTCAATTCGCTAAAGATATTTTCAGCCGATCCAGTTATTCCTGAGAATGGTTTTGAAGGTAAGAATTGGAAGAATGACTTCAATGTCACCCTGCATATTCAGGATGAGATTGGCACCGTTTCTCCGATTGGTAATATCTTCCTCACGAATATTCATAGAATTTTCGAGGGAAAACAAGCACCTGCTAATACAGATGAGAACCTAACCGATTTCTTTCTGGGTCACAAGCCAGTTTCTAGAACTAATGAAGTTGTGATGGATCTTGGAGAGGTAGTTCGGCAAGTAAATGATCTTGTTGTGCTTAACGATGAAGCTCACCATATTCACGATAACAGCTTGGCTTGGTTCAAGGCGATCGAGAACATTGATGCCTCCATGCGACGACGTAACAACGGTAAGGGTCTAAGTATTCAGCTAGATGTGACTGCAACACCACGTAAAGAAAATGGTGGAATTTTCCCTCAAACAGTTGTTTCATACCCACTTGTTGAAGCCATCCGACAAGGTGTTGTTAAAAACCCAGTGCTTCCTGACGAAGCTTCAAGAGCCAAACTAGTGGAGAAACCTTCAGATAAGGTCGCTGAGATTTATTCAGATCATATAAAACTAGGTTTCATAGAGTGGACTAAGTATCGAGATCGCTTTGCTGGTAGCGGAAAGAAGCCGATTCTCTTCGTAATGACCACGACCACGACTGAGGCAGATGAGGTCGCTGAACACTTAGAGCGAACTTATTCTGAACTTACAGACAAAGTCCTTGTAATTCACACAAAGGCGAATGGTGAAATTAGCGAGAGCAATACCAAGCCAGCAGAGCTTGAATTCTTGCGTAAAGCTAGCCGTGAAATCGATAGTCCAGATAGTAAGTATTTAGCGGTTGTATCAGTTCTTATGCTTCGTGAGGGCTGGGACGTTCAAAATGTTGTTTCTATGGTCGGACTTCGCCCTTATTCTGCAGAGAGCAAGATTTTGCCTGAACAAACACTCGGACGTGGACTACGACGAATGTTCCGAGGTGACCCAAATATCCGTGAGTATGTGTCGGTAGTAGGAACACCAGCATTCCTTGAGTTCGTAGAGCAAATTCAAAGTGAAGGCGTAGAACTCGATTATGCCCCAATGGGTGTTGGTACAACTGCTCAAGGTCCATTGATCGTTGAAGTCGAGAAAGATAATGAAAAGAAAGAACCTTCTGAGCTAGAAATTGAATTACCCGTTCTTAGCCGACGCTTAGCAAGAGATGGAAAGAATCTAGAAGATTTAGATGTATCGAAACTCCCAACCCCAAAGCTAAAACTTCGGGAATTTAGCCCTAAAGAACAGCGTCAGATAGTCTTTAGAGATATCGATACAAATGAAGTTGTTTGGCAGACTGATTTAGATGTCGATGTGATTCCAACAGGCCAAGCTGTAATTGGATTCTTGTCTGACCATATTCTGCGCCGCCTACGTATGGTCGGTGGCAGAGACATCATGTTCGGAAAGATTAAGGAATATATAAGAGACTGCCTCTTTGAGACCCCTGTTAATCTTGAAGACCAGAACGTTCTAAGAAATCTCTCTGAACCCGAGGCCCGTAAAGCTTTGGTAGATAGCTTTACTGAGGCAATAAATGCGCTAACTATTACCGACAGAGGGACTTCGAAGGTTGTTAGCACAATTAAGCTTTCTCAGGCAAAGCCTGCAGTAGTCCCTAATCAGGAGTATGTCGTCTCAAACAAGACGCTCTTTAACCGTGTGATTGGTGACAGCATGCTTGAGCTTCATTTCGCCCAATACCTAGATCGAGCTCAAGATGTACAAGCATTCGCAAAGAACATGTTCAATATTCACTTCAAGATTGAATATGTGAATACCAAGGGCGAGATAGCAAATTACTATCCTGATTTCTTCGTAAGAACTAATCCTGAGCATCTATATATCGTGGAGACGAAGGGTGTAGAAGATCCTGATGATGGAAAGAAATGGAATCGATTGGTGCAATGGTGCAAGGACGCCACGGCCGCAGATTCACAAGGCCGCGAATTTAAGCCGCTATACATAACTGGTGATAATTTCTCTGAATGGTCAGGTCAGATCTCTCATTTTGAGAGATTTGCAGAACTTTTAAAGAACGAAAAGCCAATTACATCGCAACTCAACTAATTTCACACCCACTACTTCCCAACCTGCCTCAACCCCCGCAGTGCTCTCGGAGTGATCTTGCCACCGAAAGTTCCGCGCTTGGGAGTTGTGATAAAGCCGATTTCCATGGCAGTGCTCACGCATTCGCCGATGAATTCTTCGGGAAGGACGAGTTCGTAGGCGAGGTCGATAACGGGGATTTGTGAACCGGTGAGGACTACGCGGTTATAGAGCCAAGCGATTTCAAGGAGGTATTCATCGCTATCGCTATCGGGTGCAAGGTTGCGGGCGCGTTCGAGTGCGAAGTCCATGTGGGGAATCTATGGGTGGGGTGTGACACGGGGAGGGAATGCGAAAACCCCGCCAGTGCAAAAGTAGCTACTTCTTTTTGAAGCCAGAAGGGCACTTTGGATTTACTGCAGTGACTTTTTTAGTGGTTTTACCCTTGATGCAGGTAATAGTTTTCCTCTTGGGCACAACTACCTTGGCGGATTGTTCGGGTTCTTTGAAACTGATGGCTAACTGTGGCGTGGAGTAAGTAAAGCCGTAGGCGCGTAAGTTAATCCAATCGTTTTTGGCGTCATATTTGGAAGTCACAGTTGCGATTTTTGAGGTGCCATCTTGGTATGAAATCTCCACTTTGGCATATCCGGCGGCGATGGCGGGGTTGATGCCCCACCAATCGCGGGCGCGAGTGCCTTTGACTTTAAGTTCCATCCAACCTTGGATCTCGTTTCCGAATTCATCAAAGTGCGCGTTACCGACTTTTACAATAATTTGCTGTGACTCACGATCAAAGCGGAAATCATTTAGGCACCACCAACCGTTGGTACCAAGGATCACATCATCGGGGCGAGTCTCGGTGGTCTTTTTGCCTGCATCCTTATAGATCAGATTGATTGCAATATTTCGTTGGGTTGATTTTGCGCGAAGTAGATTTGATTCGCAGACTTGATCGCCGACCTTGGCAGACGGGCTATTTTCAGGAATTCCTTTTATGGTGATGAGATCGCCAACGATAGTAATTTGGGGATCACGCACGTTGGATAAGACCCATTTAACACTTTTCGACATACCAGTGCTCTTGATGAGGAATTCAAAGAAATAGCCTTCCGGCAGAGAGCTTTTATCTTGATCGTTACTTATTGTGTTGATCTGCAAACTATTAGCCATCAGATGTACATAGGCGTTGATTATGTTACTGCCGTCTGTGTTGGTGACTCCTTCAGGAAGCTTCCAGAAGTTGATCGATGGACCTTTGAGATCTTTTATATATGCGGAATTCTCAATTGATTCGCCATTCGCTGTTTGTGTGATGAGCCAATATTGAACGGCCTTGCTAAATTCGAAACCTTCGAGCGGTTGATAGGTAAGTGCGCCCACCAAAGTGTTATCTAATTTGTAGAGATTGATGCCCTGGGTGCAATCGTTGGTGATTCCCAATTCGGCGTTGCACGGAGCCCACATTCCATAACGAACATCGGTCAGACCGCTCTGCGGCCACCATTTTGGTTCTGGTGGCATCGGGAAGGCATCGGCGGCGCTAACTGGGGTGAGCGAAGAGCCAGTCAGAAGTGAGGCCACTAAAAAGAGGCAAGCCACCTTTAATTTCATACGCTAACAACCGTTCTTTGGCCACGATTTTATGCAACAAACCTGATGCCCTGAGTTTAATTGAGAGTTCGCGCCCGATCTAGGGAATGTGGCCATTCGATTTTTACGCCGAGTTTTTCGGCAGCGTGTAACGCCCATCTTGGATTACGTAGCATTGCGCGGGCTAGGAAGACAGCATCGGCTTGGCCGGTGGCAATGATGCTTTCGGCTTGTTCGGGTTCGGTGATGAGGCCGACGGCTGCGGTGAGGATCTTGGATTGGGTGCGGATGGATTCGGCAAAGGGGACTTGGAAGTTTGGTTTGGCATCTATTTTTGCGTTGTGGATGGCGCCGCCGGATGAA
>Ga0315909_10004498_pt1 | contig 16432 bp, 15 predicted proteins | sample LakEriMetagenome_11_FD_203527 | JGI IMG/M metagenome (GOLD analysis project Ga0315909, IMG submission 203527) | Freshwater fungal communities from buoy surface, Lake Erie, Ohio, United States - Buoy 2 MA125 | ecosystem: Environmental > Aquatic > Freshwater > Lake | place: USA: Lake Erie, Ohio...
AATTGATGAAAAAAATAGTTTAAACTCTTACAAACAAATAAAATATACTTATAAAAAAATATTATCTCCTTTAAAACTATGGAATAATTTGACTATCAAATATTTTAATTATCTTTTTTTTAAATATCAAAAATATAAAAAAGGTGTTTATAAAGATAGCTTTTCTAATGTTATTTTCCCCTTCTATAATAAAGAGATATATTTTTCACTGTTTGGACAAAAAGGCTTTTTAGAAAGTCAAATTTTAATATCCAGGACAAGAATTGATGAATTTTTGGAGGAATTTAATCATAAAATTAATATTCATAAACCATGTATTACATTATTTTCTTTAAAAAAAATGAGTGGAGAACAAAAATATTTGAGATTTGAAGATAATAAAATTTGTCTTACTTTTGATATGGTGAGAAATAATAAAAACACTCTTTTTTTAAATGAATTATATGAATTATATATAAAATATAATGTTGTGCCATCTGTAATAAAAGACTCAAATCTAGATAAAAATACATTTGATAACTGTTATAAAGAAGCAGATATATTTAGAGAAAAGTTGAAAGAATTTGACCCAAAGAGAATATATCGTTCAGACCTATCTGATAGATTAAAAATATGAAATACCTTATTTTGGGAGCCTCTTCGGGTTTAGGAAGAGAAATTTCCTATTTATTAGCCAAAAAAAAAAATGATCTAATAATAATTTCAAGAGATGCGAGAGATTTAAGGGCTATTAAAAGTGATTTAGAAATTCTATTTAAAATAAATGTAACATATTTTGAACTAGATTTGTCATCACTAGAAAAAATTCAAAATTTTTTTAAGTCTAATGTAAATATTATTAATGAAATAGACGGTATTCTAATGCCAGTTGGAATGATAATTGAAAATGATGTAATTACAAACAATTTTGAAAATTCAAATAGACTAATTCAGGCTAATTTAGGGTCCATTATATATTTTGTTTCTAAATTTTTGCCTTCATTTATAAAGAAAAACAAAGGTTTAATTGTTGGATTTGGAAGCGTTTCTGCAATGATTGGTCGACACGAAAATGTTGTGTACGCCTCCGCTAAAAGAGCTTTGGAGTCTTTTTTTGAAAGTTTAGTAATAAAAACTTTATCAACAAATTTAAAAATTCAGTTTTATATAGTTGGTTATTTAAATACAAATTTATCCTATGGAAAAAAATTATTTTTACCAAAAGGGTCCCCTGAAAATTTAGCAAAAATTGTTTATAAAAATCTAAATCAAAATTATTACAAAAAACACTTTCCATTTTGGTGGACATATATAGCTTTTATTTTAAAAATTATTCCTTATTTTATAATTAAAACTATTTACTCTCTACTTTTTAAAAAAGATGAAAAGTAAAATAATAATATTAGCTGCAATTATAATTACTAGACTTTTTAGTATTTATTTTTTTGGAGTCACTGAAGAAAATTATATAAAATCGAGCAACGAATGGGGAGTTATGGTTTCCATTCTAGAAAAATATCATATGCTTGGATTCAGAATAGTCGATGGTGAAGTTGTACCCACGATTTTTATGCCACCGTTATATCCAATATTTCTATATTTTATAAAAAATTTAACGCCAAATTTGAATATCTATATTCTGACAGTTCAATTATTTCAGTTGTTTTTCTCTCTAATCTCAACATTATATATGCATAAAATCTTATCAAAATTCTTTTCAGAAAAGATTTCATTTATTGGGACTTGGATATTTATTTTATTTCCACTTAATATCTACGCAGTATCACAGATATCTAGTATCACATTACAAATATTATTAACAACATTATTTTTTTACTACTTCACTAAGTTAATAATTATCCAAAAAAAAAAATATGTAATTTTTTTTTCAATAATTTCTACCCTGCTAATCTTTTTAAGAGGTGAGTTTTTTTTATTTTATATTTTTACAACGTTTTTTTTTATATTAAAAAAAAAGTTTAAAGTATTTATAATATCATTTCTAATTACTACTATTTTAGTTTCTCCTTACCTGATTAGAAATTATAAAATCTTTGGCGCAATAACAGTAACAAAGTCATTAGGTTTCAATTTATTTAAAGGAAATAATCCTCGATCTACAGTTGAGGGATCGCCAATGCTTAATTTAGAGGATATAAAAAAACTATCAACGGAAACTTATGAAAAATTAATTAAAATAAAAAAACAAGATAAATATGATTTAATTATAGATAACATATACAAAGAAGATGCAATTGAGTTTATTTTAAATAATCCATTAAGGTATATAAAATTATATTTTCTTAAGTTATTCGCTTTTATTTTTTTTGATCTAAACTCGACTTATCAAAATTATTATAATGTCTTTCATATCATACCAAAAATTCTTATATCTACTACTACAGTTATGGGTATAATTTTTACGATTATCAAAAAAAATTTATTGAGCTTTTTTTCACTATACTATTGTCTAAATGCATTGATTTTTTCTATATTTTTTATATTACCAAGATACAGCTTGTCTCTACTACCAATCCAAATAATATTGACTAGTATTTTTTTAGAAAAGATTAATGAAATAACTCAGAATAAATCCGGTTAAACTAATAATTTTTTTTTGAAAGAGTAAAATAAAAACAAAAATAAGATAATATCAAGACTGCAAAATAAATTTTACACATCTTTCCATTATCATAAATTAAAAATAGAGGAGTAATTAATAAAAAATAAGTTATATTAACTATTACTGCTGTTAGATAATTTGATTTAGATAAACTGTTAATTTTTTTATTAATAAAATAAAATAAGAGCATGTGTAAATGCTCAGCATCAGGTTTTAAAGGATTTTTTTTATTAAATAACATTTTTCTAAAAAAAGAAAAAAAAACTTCAAAGAATACATAGAATAATAAGCAAGCAAATAAAAATGGGGAAAATTTCGTCAATAAACTTAACTTGTTAATTTCAATAATTATTAATGATAAATTAGCACCTAAAAAATAAGCTCCACCGTCACCTAAAAAAATTTTAGCGTTTGGAAAATTAAATATTAAAAATGAAAAACCAATTAATATTGAGAATAAAATATAATTTTTTAAATAGTTAAAATCGCTAAATTTATAAATTAGTAGATATAAGACTGTTAATATAATTAAATAATGTAATATTAACATACCATTAAAACCATCTATAAAATTTGAGCCATTAATTATAAATAATAAGCAAAAACATACAAATAACGTTTGGGATATTTTGTTATAGTTAATTAAATCATCCAATAATTGAATTTGTGTGTACGCAATTTTTATTTCTAATAAATAAATAATAAAAAAACTAAATATGAACATATATAATAACCTTAGTTCAGGTTTAAATTTAAATTTGAGATCATCAAAAAGACCAATTGTAAAAAAAATGATCCCTAATAAAATTATTGAATAGAAAAAATTATTTTTTTCTGTAAAAAATAATAAATAAAATATTGAAAATACTAATATTATTACTCCACCAATTCTAGGAGTTGGATTCTTGTGAAAAGATTGGGGTTTTAAAAAATCTTTATCTAGATAAATTTCATATAAAAAATTTTTTCTAATTATAAAATAAAAAAAAAATAAGCTTGAAATAAAAATTATTAAAATTTTACCTAAATCCATATTTTTTTAAAGAATTAATTATTATAAAAAAAATTGAAGTAATACTTTGAATAAAATTCATTTTATTAAGATTTCTATTAATAGTCCACAATGAAAAAAAAACAGCCAATCTATTACTTTGCAAAGAATCCTTTCTAAGCAAATAATATGAGTAAGATCCAGGACATTTATATGCTATGTAACCTTTTCTTAATATCTGACACTTAAAAAAGTAATCCTCACAAAAACTAAGATTTTTAAAAAAAATATTTTTTATAATTTTTTTTTTTAAAATCATTGAACTAGTATGTATTGAACTATTATGAATAAATCTTTTATAATTATAAAAGTCAGGAACTATAATTTTTTTTATTACATTATTTCTAATAATTTTATAATTTGTATAAGTAAAATCATAACTATTACTTAACATAAAATTAATTTGATTTTTTAATTTATTTTTATTCCATAAATCATCAGAATCTAAAAAGGCAACAAATTTTGATTTTGAGTACTTAAGACCTCTATTTCTACTAAATGCTTGACCCCTATTAATATTATTTTTTAAAATAATAATTTTTCTTCTTTCTTTTAATTTTTTAACTATTTTTTCTACTAGTTTCACCGTATTATCAGTTGATGCATCATCAATTATAATTAGTCTCCAATTTTTATAAGTTTGTCTAAAAACTGACTTTAGTGTTTTATTAATAAATTTTTGCGAATTATATACTGGGATAATAATATCAACTTTATTATTCATTTCTTTTGGTTAATACTTTATATTATTACTTGATTTAATAATATCATATCACTGCTCTTTAATAAAAATTATATAAAAAATGTTTACATCATTAAAAATTTTTAAGTTTTTATTTTACGCATTTCCTGTGTTTATGTTTTCATCCAGCGGTTACCTAAATGCATATATTTTTTTTCTTATCATATATTCAATATTTTTTTTTTATTTAAACAAAATAAAGATTAACATTATTATACTTGATTACTTTATAATTTTATTTTTTTTATCTTGCTCAATAAGTAGTTTGCTTAATTTAAATCAAATAGGAAAATTCAATATAATCGGAAATGAATTTAACTTAGAAATTTCCGCATTTGCAAAATCAATTTTTAATTTCAGATTTTTTCTTTTGTACATTATTGTTAGACACGCTATAGACAAACAATTAGTTAATATTAAAATATTATCTATTATATGTTTAATCTGCACAGTGTTGTTATCTTTTGATATTTTTCTACAACATTTAATTGGATTTGATATTTTTAATAATCCACCATTTGATGGCCGTTATAATGGTTTTTTTGAGCATGAGGCAATAGCCGGCGGCTACATACAAAAATTTTTTGTAATGTCAATTATTTTTCTTTTTTTTTTAAAAAAAAATTATCTAAACAAATTTTTTATAATTATTTTTATTAATACTTTAGGATTAGGTATTTTATTAAGTTTGGATAGAATGCCCTATCTTATTTTTTTTTTAAGTATTATTATTTTATTAATAACATTAAAGAATTATCGTATTCAATTATTTATAAGTTTTATTCTGACAATTTTTGTATTTCAAATTTTTTTTTATAATTATAATATTGTTAAAAATAGATATGTTAATCTTGTTGGAGAACTCGAATTAGTCAAAATTACTAAATTATTTAGAAATAATATCTCTGAAACATTAACAATGTCAAAAAATATTGATAATTTTGACAATAATTTAAAAAGTGATTATTTAAAAATATATAAAGCGTCTTTCTATGTTTTTTTCAAGAATCCCATTTTAGGAACAGGGCTGAAATCATTTTCGTACGAATGCAACAAGTTACAAAATATTAATAAAAGTTTTACTTGTTCAACACATCCTCATAATATATATTTAGAAGTCCTAGTTAATCAAGGAATTCTAGGGTTATTATTATTTTTATCTATTATCTTAATTCTAATTAATAATAACTACTCAAATCTATTTTTTTCTCAACTAAGTTCAGAAAAAAAAATATTGTCAATTTTATTTTTTTCAATATTAATAAGCGAATTAATTCCAATAAGATCTTACGGTAGTATATTCCAAACTGTAAATGGAAGTATTTTTTGGTTTCTTTTATCTATTATTAGTTCCAAAATTCACGTAATAAAATAAAATCAATGAATAATCTCATATAAATTTTTTAAAAAATCTTTTCTTTGCGGTAATATATTTTTTTTTAATAGATTATGAATTAATTGATTATTATTTTTTAAATAATTAATGATTTTTATTAATTCCAGATGACTCCTTTTTACTGAAAAAACACCATATCGATCTTGAATTACATATTTAATATCATTAAAAATTATAACTGGTCTCATTCTTGATAATGACTCGTCAATAACTTTTGGATGAGATTCAGTGTAAGAAGGTAATATAAAAATATTAGCAGAGTCGTAAATATTTATTAACTGTTTTTCATTTTTAACAAAATTAATTAATCTGATCCTTTCATCATTTATTTTTATATTGTCACCATTACCTACAAGGGTAAGTTTAATATTATTGGGAAGCTTAGAGTGAATATCAATTAAAGAATAGATCCCTTTTTCAACTTTAAATCTTCCGACATACAAAATGTTAATAGTATTATTTATATAAGAGTTTTTTTTTATTTTTTTTTTCCAACTAAAATTTAATTCTGAAGGGTATAATATATGACATTTTTTTTTATATAATCTCTCGTGACAAGAAATAACTTCGCTATATTTTATCATATACTTAAACATAAAATCATAAATCCAAATATATTTTTTTCCAAGAATGGTCTCATATTCTTCATAACCATTACTTCTCAAATATAAATAAAATTTACAAATAAAAAAAATTTTAAAAATAAGAAATATAATAAAATTAAAAGGAGTAATAGAAATTATTAATATTTTTCTCTTTCTTAAAAAACCAAATATAAAAGGGAAAAATTTTAATAATTTTGTTAATTTTAAATTTAAAATTTTTAACACCTTATTTAATCTAAATGGCTTAATAGAAGCACTAAATCGTGAGATAACGATTAAATTATATTTAAATGATAAATAATTAATAATGGATTGTATATCTTTGTTCTCACAAAAATAGTTATTATCTTTTTCATAAATTTTTTCATTGACAATAATATATAATTCTTTCATGAAAAATTACTTTTAATTTTTTTAAAAATAAAATTAGGAATTATTAAAAAAATTAATAATTTCACTTTTTTTGCTTTAGAATATATTTTTTTAATCATTTTTAATGACTGAATATATTTTCGGTTAAATATATATAATATGATTTCCATGTATAAAATTTTTTGCTTTACAAAAAATAATAAATCTTTTTTTAAATAATATTTTTTTTTTACCCAAAATTTTAATTCATCAACATGCATTTTATAATTTTTATTAGAAAAACTTTTCTTATGTATTCTATAAATTAACAAAGGACGCTGTATACAGGCAAAATAATTATTTTTACTAATTCTTATAAAATTTTCGAAATCTCCAATAATATTAAATCTTTCATTAAAAAAATATTTTTTTTTAAAAAAAATATCTTTTTTTATAAGAACTGTTCCAATTCCAAGAAAATAATTTTTTAATAATTGTTCATAAATTACTCCTTCTGGCAATTTATTTTTATGAGCAATTTTTTTTAAACCGGTAACTTGATTTAAAATATAATAATTAGAATATACTAAGTTTACTTTTTTATTTTTAAATTTTTCAATTTGTGAACTCAGCTTATCTTTGAGCCAGATATCGTCAGTATCTAAAAAGGCAATTAATTTTCCTCTAGCTTTTTTAATCGCAAGATTTCTTGCTCGATATAAAGATGTATGTTCTGTTGCTAAATAATATCTCAATCTTTTATCTTTAAAATTTTTATATATATAGGCACTATTATCACTGGATTGATTGTCCCAAAAAATAACTTCAAAATTCCTGTAGGTCTGCAACAAAACACTTTTTATCGCATGAGCGAGATAAGTTTCTCCATTAAAACAATTCATAATTATACTAATTAATGGATAATTTTTAGATTTAATTTGCATCGTTTAAAGTATTAATAATTTAGTCTTTATTGAACCTTTGATTTTACTAGAAAATATTTCACATAAATCTATTTCTTTTTTAACTCTCAAATTAAAAGGTGGCGCAGTTAAAACTACAGCGCTGTCATTATATAACCGAATATCTGCGCCTGTTGGTTTATCAATATTTGGAATAAAATTTTTAGATTCCGGATAATGCTCAGTGATAATTAATTTAGTAAAATTATCCTTATTTAAACTTAAGAAACTATCAATATCTTTGTTGGACAAGTGCTGTAGAACTTGTCTCAAGAAACATATCTCAGTTTTTGGAATTCTTTCTTTAATTATATCTAAATTTATAAAGTCTACTTTTAAATCTTTATATTTTTGAATATTATAATTAATTAAACCCTGAACAATATCTACGGCAATATAAGTAGAGCAGTATTGCCTTAACTTTGAGCCGACATTAAAATCCCCACAACCAAGATCTATGACGCTCGGTTTGTTACTAAAAGATGATAAATAAGTACTTATTGCACGGATATATCTTTCAATAAACTCAGGGTCATGAGAACCTAATCCTGAATAATATTGAAAAAAATTTTTTTGATTATCTGGGGTCCATAATTTTTCAGAATATATTTTATTAAAGATTTGTTTTGTATCTAAATTTAATTGAGTAAATTTTTTTCTGTTAAATTTAATAATTATATTATCTTTAAATTGAATTAACGATTTCGGAATAAAAATTTTAATTAACTTCTTTAGTAAGAAAAAAAACATCTATTTTTAAGATAAGCTCAAAATTTTTATCTATTCGTAACAAAACACTTTTTTTATTACATCAGCTAAATAACTTTTTCCATTGAAACAATTCATAATATACCAACTAATCTATAATTATTAGAATTAATTTGAATTATAGTATTGAATAGTTTTTGCAAGACCTTTTAAAAAACTAATCTTTGGTTTCCAATTCAGAATTGTTTTTGCTTTACTTATATCTGGATAAATTTTTGTCTGCTCTTCTTTTCTAAGTTTTATTTTACCGAATTGAGGATTTCCTGATTTAAAATAACTTAAAACTTTATGAATAATGGTTTTTATTTTTAAAGTTTTTCCAAATCCTATATTAAAAATCTCTCCATTTACTTTTGGATTTTTTAAAATTAAAAAAAAAGCTTCAATTAAATCACTTATATATAAAAAATCTCTAAACTGTCTACCGTGTGAACAAGGAAAGTCTCTATTATATTTACAAGAATTGATTACTATAGGTATGAATCTATTTAAATCTTGATGTGGACCATACACTTGGTAAAGTCTTACTATTGTAACAGGAAATTTTTTTTTTTTGTATAGATTTAATAAATAATTTGTTGATAAAAATTTTGCTCTACCGTAAATAGATTTCGGCTGACATTTATAATTCTCTTTTTGAGGTGATTTTACAAGTCCATATTCCATACTACTTCCGACTTGAACAAACTTTTTTATTTTTTCTTTTAAAAAAAAATTAGAAATATTTTTACAACCCAAATGATGACTTTTGTATGTTTTTATTTTATCTGAATGGTCGACATAACCTGCTAAATTAACAACGTACTTAAAGTCTTTTTTTAATTTTCTACTAATTAAACTTTTATTTGATATATCAGCTATAATATATTTTACTTTTTTTAAATATCTTTTTTTTACAGGAGGATTTTTCGATAAAGAGCTAACTTGAAATCCTCTTCTTAAAGCCTCTTTTGCTAAATGATATCCGATAAAACCAGTGCCTCCTAAAATTAAAATTTTTTCTTTCAAAGTATAACCTTTTTTTCTTTTATCTTTTTATTTATAGAAATTAAATCTCTCATGTTATCGATACACTGCCAAAATCCATAATGACGATAAGCAGATAATTGTTTTAGTTTCGTGACTTTTTCTAAAGGTTCTCGCTCTAAGAATGTTTTATCATTTTTAATAAAACTTAAGAACTTATAAGAAACCACAAAAAAGCCTCCATTAATCCAACCTTCATCCATTCTTGATTTTTCTTTAAAATAACTTACAGAATTACCTTTTAGCTTAACCGCTCCAAATCTAGCGGGCGGTCTTACAGCTGTGATTGTTACTAATTTTTTATTCTTTTTATGAAATTTAAGTAATTTCAATATATTAATATTTGATAAACCATCTCCGTAAGTTAAAAAAAAACTTTGACCTTTAAGATATTTTGCTAATCTTTTTAACCTACCTCCAGTCATTGTATTTTTTCCTGTATCTACCAGATTAACTTTCCAATTAAATTTTTTATTTTTAAAATAATTTTTAATAACGTTTCCTTTATAACCAAGCGCAACATAAAATTCATTGAACCCAAATTTTGAATAATGTTTCATTATATGAACTAATATTGGTAATCTTTTTATTTTAATCATCGGCTTTGGTATAGATTTTGTATACTCGGAGATACGAGTACCAAAACCTCCGGCTAATATTACGACTTTCATTTTTTTTCTCTTCTTTTTAAAATATCTTGATAAAATTCTATCTGACTTGAGGTTAATTTATAAGCCTGCTTTGAATTCAAATAAAAGTTTTTATACCAATTAGCTACTAAAAAAATATTTTCTTTGAAGGTTAGTATAGATCTCCATTTAAGGATTTTTTTAGCTTTTTGACTATTTAATTTTAATAATGAAGACTCTTTAAAAATCTTATTATTATTTTTATGTAATTTCCAAGAAACATTTTCCCAATATTTTTTCATTAATTTAACTAATGAAATAACTTTATAATCCTGATAATTTTCAGGGCCAAAATTAAAAGCTTGGCCATGTAAATTTGGATTTTTATTTAGATTTATACTTAAAGTGATATATCCATAAATTGCTTCTAAAACATGCTGCCATGGCCTAGTAGAATGAGGACTTCTGATTAAAACATCATTTTTTCTTGACCAAGATCTTACACAATCTGGTATAAGTCTATTTAAGGACCAATCTCCGCCACCAATTACATTTCCAGCTCTTGCAGTTGCAATAAAAACCTTATTATTTTTATGAGAAAAAAAAGAATTTACATAAGAACTAATAGCAATATCAGCTGATGCTTTTGAAGCGCTATAAGGATCTTTTCCGCCAAGTCTATCTTTTTCATTATAACCTCTTTTAATTTCTAAATTTTCATAAGATTTGTCACTTGTGATAATAATAGCTATACATTTTTTTTTTAATTGCCTTAACGACTCTAACAAATTAATTGTTCCTAAAGTATTAGTTGACCAAGTTTTTAGTGGATCCTTATAAGATAAATTTACAATAGACTGAGCTGCCAAATGAAAAACAAAATCTGGCTGATTTTTTTTAACAAAACTTTTTAATAATGATAAATTCCTTATATCTAAATTTTTATTTAATATTTTTTTATCTAAATTTAATAATTGATAATGATTAGGATAAGTTGGAAAACCATTGGAAACACCAATTACTTTTGCTCCTAAAATTTCCAGCCATACTGTGAGCCAAGAACCTTTGAAACCGGTATGTCCAGTTATCAGTACTTTTTTTCCTTTAAAAAATTTATTTAGCATTAGTATTAATAAAAACAGTAATTAAATTTAACTCTTTTAAATAATTTTTGACAATCCCCCGTCGATAACTAGACTTTGTCCGTTTACATAATTTGCATCATCAGAAATCAAAAAACCTACTAACGCCGCAACCTCTTCTGGTTTACCAAATCTCGCTGAAGGAATACTTTTTAATAGTATTTTTTTGTACTCGTTTGCACTAATATTTTTTTTTTTTGCAGTAATTTTAATTAGTTCTTTTAAACGATTTGTTTCAATCCCGCCTAACAAAATTGAATTAACAGTTATGTTAAATTTTGCTAGATCAAAAGAGATTGACTTATTAAATGCAAGGGCAGCTGCTCTTACTGTTGCTGATTGGACCATTCCTGAAGACGGTTCTTTAGCAACCGTTGATGAGATTGTAATAATTCTTCCCCATTTATTCTTAATCATGTGTTTTGAAAAAATAGTAGATAGATTTAAATTGCTGATTAGGTTTCTATAAATAGTTCTTTCCCACATTTTTTGTGTAATAGTTAAAAAGTTTCCAGGCTCTGGACCCCCTGAATTATTAATGAGTATATTTGGAATTCCAAATTTATTTTTACAATATTTATAAATACTATTCGAAAATTTTTTTTCCATATCATAACTAATTATGTCTACACAATCGTTGAAGTAATTATTAATTATAATATTCTTAAGGTTTTTAAGTTTTTTATTCGATCTCGACAACAAATATATACTAAAACCTTTTTTTGCAAAATCCAAAGCTATAGCTTTTCCCACGCCCTCACTAGCGCCAGTTATAAAAGCAATTTTTTTATTTTTCATAATATTATATTTTAGAATTTATAGTTAGATTTTTTATAACAGCAAATAATATATTCCTAAATTAAAATTTTATATAACTAATATTTTAAATATCTAAAATCTATTAATATAAAATTAAAAATTAACTAATATTTAAAATTAAAATTATCTTTAGATTTGAAGAAATAAATTATTTATATAATAATCAACAAATTAAGTGTAAATTTTTTCAAGGTTTTATATATAAATATATTTTTATACTTAATTTTCAATTAAGAATAATTAAGATTAACTTGTGTGAATGTGAAATTATCTAACGATCTTAAAAAAATACTTACTTTCATAAAAATTTTTGATTAATGTTGGCAATATATATTTAACAGAATTCTTATGGTCTTTTTTTAAAATTTTTAAAACATTTATAATTCTCTTTATTATTTCAATCAAAGCTAATTCTTGCAAGTAGATAATATTTACTTTGAATTTTATAAATAAATTCATGTAATAAAATTTCAAAATATTTAATGTTTTTATTGCTTCGATTTTATTTTTATTTTTTAAAATAATTTGCTTACCTAATTTAAAAAAAGAGTATGACAAACAATATCCTGCGGGCATATATTTTAATTTAGAATAGTCTAATATTTTGCAAGTATTTTGATTAAGCAATATATTATGTGGGTGTATATCTGAATGACAAAGAGTTTTAATTCCATGATATTTTTTAAAATCAAAATTCCTATACCATTTCCAAGATTGAAATATTACTTTAATATCATTTTGTAAAATTAAACAAATTTCTTTATTAAAATAATATCTTAATTTTTTTTTATTTCTTAAATAATAATTAAAAATATTTGTGTCTTTTTTTTTTAAATAGCTAAGAGTATTATAATTATTTTTTATTTTAATTTTTGAAAATAAATCAAAAACTTTAAATATCGCTTTTGCTATTATTTTTACTTGTTTTTTTGAACCATCAAAATAATTTCCTTTAAAAAATGGATAAATACAAAATAAATTAATTTTATATTTTTGAATATATTTATTTTTAAACTCTAAAGGTTTAATTAAATATTTAAAATCTGCTGGAATTTCTTTTAATAATTTCTCAAAATTGCTTGCGTATCTATTTTCTTTTAATATAAACTCTTTTTTAATTATAAATTTTTTTTTTTCTCCTTTAATATAAATTACATCTTTGCTATTTTTATATTTTGAAAAAAAAAAAAAGGATTTTTTTAGATCAACAAATCTATTTAAAAATAGAAAAAATTTCTTTTCTAATTTTATTTTTTTAAATAAAATTGACTTATTATTAAAAAAAAAATCTTTACGGAAAAAATTTAATAAATTAAAAATTTTTTTTTTCCCCTTTTCCATTTTTTTTTAACTAATTTAAAGCAGAGAATAATTTAATCTTAAAAGTTTATTAAAAGAATTTTTTAATTCAGGGATATTTTTTTTTACTAATGGCATTATATAAGTTTCAATTTCCGCTAAATAATTTTTTTTTATTATCTTATCAGGATTATTTTTTAAATTAAAAAGGTTATCAAATTTATCAATACATTTTATTTTTTTTGCTAGTATTCCAGACTTATTAAGTTTCGTATAATATTTTTTTAAATAATTCTTATCCCACCTTAGTTCTTTTTTAACGTATAGCGAATTTAAAATTTTAATAGTTTTTTTATCGAGATATTGGGTTAATTTCTTGTTAGAGATATTTGCTTCGATTAAATTGTGAAATAAACCTAACAAGCATAATTCTTTGTTATTTTTATTTAAAAATCTAAAACTATAATAAGCAACTCTAATAGGATGATTTATATTAAATTTTTTTATTTTTTTTATTATTTTTATTCTTTTTATCAATAAATTATACTCTTTATTGCTAAAATAATTTTTTGTCTCTTTAATTAAAAATTTATGTACGTAATTATTGTAATTTAGAATATCTTTTAATCTCAAATCAATATCATCTTCAATATTTTCTACTAACATTTAATATATTTATTTTTTAATTTATAATAAGGTTTTATTGAAATTTCATAATTAATATTTCTTCGTAAATATAAAATTATTTATTATCCAAATTACTTTTTACTCATTAAATTTTAATCCATATAAACAAACAAGAATACTTAAAACCAATATTACAAATTGTTAAAACTTTTTTTCTTTTAAGTCTTTTTAAAAGTAGCATAAAAAAAAAATATTTAGCTCCAATAAACTATACTATAAATAATTGTTTTATTATAAATATAATATTTATAAATACACAATAAAATTTATTTTTACGTCTGTAATGATGTAATCATAAAGATTTTAAATAAATTTATTATATAAGAAATAAACAAAATAAAATTACAAATATTAATAATACAATTAAATTTTTTTTAACTTAAGATGATTTCAATATATGTTAATTTATATAAAAGAATTACTATTTAGTAATTAATAATTTAGTCTTTAGAGAGCCTTTGATTTTATCTGAAAACACCTCGCATAAATATATTTCTTTTTTAACTTTCAAATTAAAAGACGGCATAGTTAAACCCCAGCACTATTGTCATATAACCTAATATCAGCCCCTGTTGGCTTATCAATGTTTGGAGTAAAGCAATTAGACTGAGGGTAATGCTCAGTTATAATTAGTTAGTTAAAATTATCTTTATTTAACTCTAAAAAATTACTTACATCTTCGTTTGATAAATGCTGCAAAACTAATCTCAAAAAGTATATTTCTATTTTTGAAATTTTTTCTTTAAATTATATCCAAAATTTTAAAATTAATTTTTAAATCTTTATATTTATGAATATTATAATTTACTAAATCGTCAAATATATCTGTCGCAATATAAGTAGAGCAGTATTTTCTTACTTAATTTTGGACCAATATTAAAATCACCACACCCAAGATCTATAACGCTTGGTTTATTAGCAAAGGATATCAAGTAATTCCTTGTTGTCTTAATATATTCTTCAATTAATTTAATTTCATGAGAACCTAATCCTGAATAATATAGAAAACAATTTTTTTTGTTTATCTGGAGTCCATAATTTTTCAGAATAAATCTTATTAAAGATTTGTTTTGTTTTTAAATTTAATTCAGTAAATTTTTTTTAATTTATAAAGAATCATTTAATATTCTATTCTTTTATAAATTTTTTATGAAATAAAATTTAAAGATCTTGCAAGAATTCTGTCTGATTTTTCTTGCATATTACACAATGTGTTTTTAAAAAAAATGTCTCCCAAAACTCTTCGAAAAATTCATGATCTGAACTAATAATTTTTTTCTCGCAAAAAATTTTATATAAATTCATTTTTACAAAATAGCATTTAACAAATAATTTGTCCGAAAATACAAGAGATTATACTGCTAAAATTTTTGTATAAGGTAAAGCGATTTTTTTAATTTTTTTTGTTTTAAAAAATTTATTTTTATTTAAAAATATACATAACAAATTTTCAATCAAAGGAACTCCTGCTGAAATACTAAGAGCGACACTTCCGCTAGCTCTTGGATTAATTTCTAATATTTTAAAATTACCTTTATTATCAAGCATTAGATCACAGTCATGTAGATAATTTAAATTAAATATTTCCGACAATTTTTTAGCCAAATTATATAAGTATTTATTATTAAAAATTAAATGTCCCTTGTTAGGCAAAACCGAATCTACTCTTTTTCTGCAAACGGCATTTATTAGCTTTCCATCTTTACTTAAAATATCTAAATCAAATACCTGTGGCTTAAGTTTTTCCATCATAATTAATGGATATTTATTTTTATAATTTTTTTTATAAATTTTTAAAAAAGTTTTAAAATTTAAATGTCTTTCTCTGCTATTTCTAATATTGATGATGCCTTTTAAATTATTATTAATTACCAGAACATCTCTAGAACCTCTTGATACTGCGGGTTTTACACAAAATAATTTATTATTTTTTCTAAAATATTTTATTGATGTAATAAAATCATTTTCGGAATTTATTTCAAACCACATTGGCAAGGGAATTTTATTTTCCTCTAATACTTTATAAGTTTGTATTTTATTACTTAATATCTTTAATTGTTTATAATCAGAACAAATAATTTTAACTTTAGAATTTTGGTAAAATTTAGATAGAATTAAGCTTTCTTCATCAGATGTTGGTAAAATTAAATCAATTTTATTAATTTTAATTATTTTATCTATTTTTTTTAAATAATTTTTTTTTTTAGGGGTGGGCACTAAATAAAATTTATCTAAAAGTATTTTTGAAACTGGACTTTCTTTTGTATCTACTCCTATTATTCTTATTTGTTTTATTAACTTATTATTTCTAAAATTACTTATTAATTCAGGTCCATACTCACCACCAATACAA
>Ga0315909_10004499_pt1 | contig 16431 bp, 26 predicted proteins | sample LakEriMetagenome_11_FD_203527 | JGI IMG/M metagenome (GOLD analysis project Ga0315909, IMG submission 203527) | Freshwater fungal communities from buoy surface, Lake Erie, Ohio, United States - Buoy 2 MA125 | ecosystem: Environmental > Aquatic > Freshwater > Lake | place: USA: Lake Erie, Ohio...
AATATCGGTTTTAGCATCAACCGATTCGCCTTCATCGTCTGTTCCCAAAATCAATCCGTTGTTAACTATCGGGTAGCTCCAATCGGGGAAAATATATCCTCCCTTTGTTTCTTTAAACCATCCTTCATCATCTGCATATAGACAATCATTGTTTTCGTACAAGACAGGGCAACAGAATAAGTCCACATTATCGCCTAAGTGGGCATAAATATCTTTTGCATTTATCACTTGAACCTCTGTAATTGTTCTGTTTTCGGAATTAATTTTAATTGCTCTCATAGCTATATTTTTTTAGTGATTTGAAATTGGCTTGTGGCGGGCTTATAGGTCTAATGTATTATGAGGTCTTTACAAATTTCTGAACCATAAGCCATGTTTATTTCTATCCTTGCTTGTTCTTTTGCGTTCTCTAAATTGTTTGATGTAACAGTTATAAATTCTTTGCTCCATACTGAACCAATGAATGAATATTCGATGGTGTACTGCTTAAATTTGTTCATAGATATTGTTTTAGTGTTTTGAAATTGGGTTAAGGTTATACAATTCGCTTTCGCAATACAATAATAAGCATAATTAGCATAATACAAATACTCAACCAACAATATATTTGTTAAAATATGTTAACCACAAATCTAGTAAAAAGGGCTTTTTATCGCCTTTTTTGCCTATTTCTCATCCTTTAAAACTCCCGATTTTTGCATTTTACTAATAATCATACCAATAGCAATTAAAGCCTCTTTACTTATGTTTAACTGACAAGAAGCCACTTTAATTCCCCATTTTTTCATATACTTTATTTTTGCGGGGCTAAATGCCGAAAAAGGCTCTTCCGTTTTTAATGCTTTTTTTGTTTCTATAACAAAACTACCATCGCTTTCCAATGCAATAGCCAATTTTCTATTATCACTCAAATACATTTCCACTCCGTTATCATAAAATTTAACCCTTCTTAATGGAGGTTTTTTAATTCCGCTTATAGGCTTTAAGATTTTATTCTCTTCTTGCTCTTTATCTAAATTCGACTGTATTTTATCAAAGTCAATTTTCCCTAATGTTTTTTTTGTCTTTACTTTTTTGGAGGCAGACTTTTTTTTGATAACTGCCTTTTTAGATTTAGCTGTTGCTTCTTTCATTTTGGTGTTTTTTAATTTTATCTAAAATTGAATTGTACTTATCAATGTAATCAGTATCATAAATCATAAAAGATTCGTGATTTTTAATTGAATTGTAGTATGATGACCTATCTCGATTAATATATACCATTGCATCCGATATACTATAACCGCAAATATCAACAGATATTTGTGAATAAATATTCCTACACTGAACATATTGTTTTTCCCTAGAATTGGACAAAGCCTTTAAAGGATTAACGCCATGTTCATCGCAAACAATTTGTAAAATATTGATTAAAGAAATACTATATTTTTCTGAATTTTCACTTAGAAAACTATCTAATATATTCAAAAAAACATCAAGCCTTTGCTTCATATCAATAATTTCTTTTTGCATCGAAATTATATTTTCAAAATATGAAGCCTTTTTGTGCATTTATTATTTTTTCTAAATCAAAAAAAGCAATAATTCACGAAATTAAAAAACTTTGTTTATATTTATTTTGTTTTTTTTATTTTATTTTTGCCTATTAAACAAATTTATCACTATATTTGCATTATTAAAACACCAAACTAAAAATGGAGAACGAAAAATCAAATATTAATCAAGAAAAGTCTTTTTTGCTAAAAGAGATTAAAGAGCTAAATTCTAAAATATCTAGAAAGCAACGTGCTGAACTATATGAGCCTCTTAAAAATTTTTTAACCAAGCCAATATTCAATCAAATATTGCGGGGTTCATTTGTTTCTGAAAATAATATTAAAGTTGCTATTGTTCTTAAAAATAAAATGCAGGAGTTAGCAAATAAGAACGAGGAATATATCAACTCAATTTAGTCGCTTCGCTTTCAGTATAAATAAAAGCCCTCCGATTTATCGCAGGGCTTTTTAATTTTGCTTAAAGGCTTAGATACCACGTCTGCCGATTCGTTGATACAAGCGAGGGAAGGCAGAAAAACCTTCGCTTCTTAACATAGCCTTTGTGTCTGCCTAACAAAGCAATTTATTTACTTAAAATAATTATATAGTCTTTTGAATTTGTAAATAAATGTATTCATTACGATATTGAATACACTTTCAAAAGTGGTTATTGCTTTTTTGTATGAAGCTAAACTTTCATCATTAGCATCTTGAGTGTATTGCCAATTCCAAAATAATTCTTCGGGTGTATTAAATCCGTAAAACTTTAAAACTTGCTTCTGCGTCTTTACTACATTTTCTCCATTCCAATTCTGACCTACAAAAACAAAACCTGCATCTTTACCTTTTAATATATTTTCCTCTTTTAATGCCGTCCATCTATTTTCAAGCCAACACAAACGCTCAATCAATTTTTGATAAAAACTATTAGCTTGACCCCAACGAATACTACCAAAAAAAACTACCGTATCAGAATCGAAAATACAATTAGCTACCTTATATAATTCATCATCATTATTATTGTATGAAGCCCAACATCTTAATTGACCTGTCGGATTTTTTAATTTATCGGGTAAAGCAGCATCTTTTACACCGCAATTATTGCCTCCTTTTGCACTTACATTACCCTCACATGGATGAATATTTAACTTAGGAATATCTATTACCGTTACCTTATCTTTACCAAGCTCCAATGCCCACTTATATGCTAATGCCGTAGATTTAGGGTAATCTTCATGTTTTTCCCAACGATTTGAAGTAGTCAAAAACAGTATTTTGTTTTTACCCTTTAGGTATTCAAGCGTTCTACTCTCTTGTTTATTCATGACATTTTTTTTACAAACCCTATTATTGTTTCTCCTTCAATTACCTTTTCTCCATTTTTAATTACTACCTCCACGTTTTCGTTTAACACCAAAGTTACTTGACTTCCCATCTTTATAACTCCAATCACTTCACCTTGTTTTACAAAATCCCCCTCCTGAACAAAAGTATAAATTTTTCGAGCAACAAATCCTGCAATTTGTATAACTTTAAAACGATAACCCGATTCGGTTTCAAATAATATAGCGCAATGTTCATTTTCGTATCTTATTTTACCATCCTCGCTTTTAGAAATCGCGTTTTTGAAATCACCAATAACATATTCTATCTTAATTACTTTAGCATCAATAGGGCAACGCTGATAATGCACATCAGTTAAACTTAAATGAGTGGAAATAATAGTACCCGACTCACCAACATCGCCTGAAAAAACTTTTATAGCCCCCGAAATATTATCTTCATCATCATATTTGTTTTCAATAAAATTATCTTCATTAAATTTTCTTACAGCTACTATTTTACCCATAGCAGGACTAACAAATACAGAAGGATTATTGGGTATATTTCTTTTAGGTTTTCGCAAAAATATACGCTTATAAAAAATAAAATAAAGCCCTGCTATTGTTAAACCAAAAGCAGTGCCGTATATCAATCTTTTTTTTAATTTACTGTCCAAGTTTTTGCTCTAATTTTGCACCGAAATAACCTGCGACAACACCGACTAAAACACCCACTCCTGTTCCAACACCTACTCCAATTTTCTTAAACAATTTCTGCCGTTTTTCTCTTCTTTTCGATTCTTTTAATTCAATATCTTTTTTAACCAACTGCTCTTCTTTATTTATAATAGCAATAGCAGATAAGTCATTTATCTCTTTATTTTTTTCTCGCTCCTTTTCACATAAAGATAAGGCAGCACTATCTGTTTCTACTTTTTCTTGAAACTTTGAAATAATAATTGAGTCGTAAATTGCACTTGCTTCACAATCTTCAAGTCGCAAAACCTTTTCTAATATCTTCTTTTTCTGCTCTTGTGTAAAAACAGTATAGATTTCATTTCCAAAATCAACAACACCTGTAACTGTTTTAGGATAACCCCCATTAGAGTTTACTTGACAAAATACTATCTTGTTTATCATCAGTAAGATTGGCAATATTGCGATACTTTTTTTCATTTTTACTTTTTTGTACGTTTTTGTTTTTAATTAGACTATCTATTTCTTTGCTTTGATTAGCCGAAACATAGACAACTGAATCATAAGCATACCTAATTTCTTTCGCCTCTCTGCTTTTTATATCAATAACAATCATAAGGGAATCGAACTCTTTTTTTAGCATTTCGTCCGAGCGGTATTTATTCTTGTATTGATTATTCAGTACGACATAAGTTATACATGATGAAATTAATGAGCAAATAAAAATTAGCCCTACAAATAATTTTATTAGCGTTTTTGTTTTCATTTAGCTTTATATTAAAGCAAATATAATTTTTTGGGTCGAATCCGACCCATTATTTTCAATTTCCTAATTTAATGTACTTTTAATTTCTTCAATTACATCAGAAAGTTTATCTGCATCAATATCAGCAAACTTTACAGAAAAGGATTGGTCTTTTTCTTTTGACAGAAAATCAGCTCTAAAACCATCAAAAATATTGATAGCATGATAGTCGGTATCAGTCTTATCCTGTGGCTTTTTTGCTTTAATATCATCAATTAAAGCAGGTAGAGTAGTAAGCGTGTTACTTTTAACTGTTTTGCCATTTTTTTGATTAAGCTGTGTATTACCAAACCAAAAAATGTGAAGTGTGAAATTATTGTTTGCCATTATTATTTTTTTAGTTATCACAAATATAAAACTTATGGTAGGTATTAGAAAAACAATATTGTAAAATTATTGATTGTAATTGAAGTAATCGTAAAACCAAGCATATCTTTTAGTAATCCAATCGCAAACATACTTGCCGAGAATATCCTTTGCATCACTCCTATAACTTTTCAGTTTTGGCTTAATGTTATGGTCGCCATATATACCATAAACATCATCATCTTCTTTCGTTACTTGCTCAATATTATCAAAGTCATGTTGGTAGGATTCAACGCCAATGAAATCATAAAACCTTTGAAGTTCCTTATTCGGGTTATGACATAAATTTTCATACTTAATAAAAATCATCTTTTTGTCAATACCCTGATTGATAATCTGATACAATCTTTCAAGTGCCAATCCTACGGGCTGACTATTGCTCCAAATATCAATTCTTTTCTCGGTTGTTGTTCCCCTCATTTCATTATGATTAATCATCCCTGTATCTATTTGAGGATTTGCTCTGAATTTCTTCTCCATACTAGCAAAAATGTCTTTAGGGTCGCGCACAAGGCAAACTATCTTAGGGTCGGGATAGAAAAAATTAAGAAAATCATGGTGAATGCCCCAACCCCTGCTTTTATCAAGCACAAATTTTTTATCGGGAGCAATCTCTCCGTAATAGCTTTCTATACCGCCTTTACAAAAAGCTCGAAATCCATTCTCCATTAACTGTTTATCCTGTGCTTTAAATTCAGGAGAAGTAGAATAATTTGACCTTGCTGCATAAACTAACTCCAAGACACCCGATGTTGGTGTAACGTAAAAATCAGGGTTCTGTGCTATGATATTTTGGAAAAGAGTAGAGCCGCTTCGTGGTAGAGAGCTTTGAAAAAATATTTTTTGTGGCATTATATCAATGAGTTTATGATGTTTTCAACACTAAATAAATCTTCACCTTCCATATACGGGCTTTCATGCAGTATTCCCTCGAAATTATAATCGAACAAATAAGAATTTATTAGCTTAGGCTCGTTTTTAGGCGGGTTAGCAATTATATTATCGTGTAAATCGTAGCCAAATAACTTAGGAGAAGTGCCTATCCATAAAACAGTAGATGGTAAATTAAGAGCCATAGCCGCGTGTTGCAAACAAGAATCAATAAGTAGCCTTTTTTTAGACAACAACAATAGTGATAGCAACTCAAGATTGCTCATTTTATCAAAAATAGGCTCGATTGGAAACCCTTTCAATACATTAAACTCATTTCTGCATACTTGCATGATATGATAATTCTGACTAAACCTCAAAACTATCTTCTCAACTAGGTCTGTCGGCATATCTCTTGTCCATGCGTAATTATATGTCTGACCTTTTAGAATACCGCCATTAGACTGAATAAGCATGATTGGCTTCTGACGATAATATTTTAATTTAACAAAATCGCTAATTCTTTTCGGAATAAATAATTCAGGCTTTTCGTTATTGTATGCTATATTATACAAAGAACACCAATTTTCAATCAGACTTTTTTTCTTTTGAATATGGTCATTAGTAAAGTAAGGCTCATGTTTGAACAGATAAGTATCTTTGTCTTTTATATAATCTTTGTAAAAATAAGGCGTGTTACCTAAAGTATATACCTTTTCAACAATTGGATTGTGCAAAAAAACTTCAGGATAAGAGCAAACCACAATTAAATCTCTGTCGGGATAATTGTTTTTAATACAACGAGCTACTGCTGTGGCTGCTATATTTTTACCCAAACCGCCCTCTACATGGAATACTGAATATTTCATTTTTATAATTTAGGCAAATGTAACTGAATTTGCCTTTTCCCTAAATTATTTCAGTATTTTTTACCAAGCTAATTCGGTAAGCCTAATTACGGCATTTGCTCTAAAACTTGATGCCGTTCCTGCGGTAGTTGGTGCTTCTAAAGTAAGAAGTAAGTCATTACTACCTCCAACGCTATAATTAACTCTCGAACTTGCCATCCCTGCATCATTTTTGCTATGCGCATTTGTAATAGCAGATATTGATGAAACGCCATTTACACGCTTAAAATAAAAAGCGTCTAAACCTGCGTGTATGCGACCTACTGCTAAACTCCCTGATGTACCTGTTCCAAGAACGGTGCAAATTATAACCCACTCTACTGAAACCTGCCATGCTCTATTATTACCTTGAGGAATAATTAGGTTAGTTACTCCCGTTCCATCTAATGACATAGGAGCTGTATCTGAATTGTTTAGTGTTGCTTCTCTTCGAGATATTAAAGTTGAAACTTGTGAATCTGAAGCGGCAGAAAAAAAGCCATTGGCATTTGCTTGTTGACCATATAGATATGCGGTTGCGTTATAACCACCACTAATTGTGGAATAACGACCTGATGCCGTGTTGCAACATCCGCCACCAACTGTGGAATTATTACATGATGACGTGTTGCACGTACCGCCACTAACTGTGGAAGCATAACATGATGCCGTGTTGCAATATCCGCCACTAACTGTGGAACAATAACCCGATGCTGTGTTAAGCGTACCGCCACTAACTGTGGAATATTGATTTGATGACGTGTTGCATATACCGCCACTAACTGTGGAATTATAACCCGATGCCGTGTTGTTATTTCCGCCACTAACTGTGGAATAAGCACCCGATGACGTGTTTAAATATCCGCCACCAACTGTGGAATTATTACATGATGACGTATTGCAACATCCGCCACCAACTGTGGAATAATAACCCGATGACGTGTTGCAATATCCGCCACTTAATGTGGAAGAATCACCTGATGCTGTGTTACGCTTACCGCCACCAACTGTGGAATTATTACCTAATGCCGTGTTGCAATAACCGCCACTTACTGTGGAATAATTACATGATGCCGTGTTGCAATAACCGCCACTTACTGTGGAACAAGCACCCGATGCGTTATTTCCTTGACCACAACGAACTGACGAACCAACTCCATTGCCTAATAAAATTACAGCTCCGCCTCCGCCTCCGCCTCCGCCTCCATTTGTAGAACCAAGCCAAAGGTTTCCTGCACCATAAGTAGTTGCGTTTAATTGCACAAATGCTTTATCGCCATTTATTGTTTTCGTATTTGAAATTACGCCTCCTTCTGAAATAACATCTTCGATATTAGTATTAATGTTGACCGTTGTAGAACCATCCTCACAAATTACATACAATTGCCCGAATTTATTTATGCTATTAATGCTAGGAAGATTTACCTCAATAGTGCCTCCTCCCGAAGCAGCAAGTATTAGATATGGTATATTTACTAACTGTGAAAAGTCATTTGCTGATAGTGTAATCGGTGAATTACCTGAAGTTATTTGCTTGATAGCCATAGTGAAATTTATTTAATGTTATGCTTAAAAAGCAGTATAAGATAAAACCCCATTATTAAGAACCTGCTCCACATCAAATAATGTTATATCATAAACTGTAACACTCGGATTAACCGATTCCATGCTTACTGTTGGCGTAAATGTTTTACCATTAATGTTAGCAATGAATGTGTTACTATCTACACCTCTCTCTAATATTATATTGGTATCTAATATTCCAAATACGTTTTTAACAAAGTTTTTAGGGAAACCAAGTATTAAATTAAATGTATTATTATTAAATAAATCGCCTACATTGTAGTTAAATTTTGACACAATATCAAAACTGTTAGTTGATATACTGTTTACATTATTGCCAATAACTTGAGTATCAGATGGAAAAACATTATCATAAATTTGAAAGAAATTATTATTTTGTATTGTAACATTTCCGCTTGCGTCATTAAGTGAAAGCAAAACACCTGAATTAGAAGATAGAATAAAATTACCTACACCATTATTTATATTATCTGCTATAACCGCAACGCTATTATCAGAAATAGTCTGTAAATCAGTATTATTGCGAATAACATTACCCACATTGTTTTCTATATCCATAGCTGACGATGTATTATCCTCTATGAAAGCAACATTGTTATTTGCTATATTAGCAAATTGGCTGTTGTCGGAAATACTATTCCCAACATTATTTGATATAGTCATACTTTGAATACCATCACCTATATTATTAAATATTTTAATAACGCTATTAGATACTATGTTTACAAAATCGACATTACTATCAATATCATTTCCAACATTTCTTTGTATAAGGCAATTAGCCAATTGCGATGTGTTATCTATTATTTGCCCAACTTGATTATTAACTATTTGACCATCAAAATTGTTGCCATCTATTACAGAACATATATTAATACTAATTTGAAGAGTATTATTCAATCTACTATTATTAGAAATAATATCACCTCTGTTATCAGAAATAACATCTAATACATTTGTTAACACAAGCCCAACATTATTTAATGCAAATTCAGCTGAAACCAATGGGTCATAGCTAGATATTATAGTATTTAGTATTCCAATGCCCTCACTTGAAGAAAATTCACCTTCAACATTAACTGCAAAACATATTTGATATTTTAAATTTTGCATTATAGTCTTACCTACTGTATTATCTAATTGATAAGGTACTCCAAAATTACTAGCCTGTACAGTTGGACTGCCGATGCTAACATTAAAAGCATCTACTGCGGGGAATGGTGGATAATCTTGAAATGCAAAACCTGTATCGAAAGGATTATCAAAAATTCCGCTACCACTTACTGTTTCCCAACGTCTAAAAATGACATTTCGCCAATCGTAATCCCTATAAAGTCTATTAATTGTGTCGTAACGAGAAGTAATAACTCCTGTTGATTGACCTGCTACGGCATCCCAATCTCTGTCGGCAAATGATGCTACCCAAGTAATCTCATCTGTTGGGAATAAAGTAGATATTATATTGGTTGAAAATGAATTAGAAGTTGCCGCTTGCACCAACATAGGCTCTATTGCCCCCACGTTAATATCTTCGCTACCTACGCCTCCTCCACTGAATTGAATATAGGTTACTGTTTGAAAATCAGTAATCAGATAATAATTAGTCTGCGTAAGATTATTTGCGCCCGCCAAATTAACTAAGTCATTGTATGTTATTGGCACTACAACTCCACCTCCACCACCTCCGCTTCCACCATTAGTAGAACCAAGCCAAATGTTTCCGCTTATATAAGTTGTAGCTTGTAAATCAATAAAGTTTTTGTTACCTGTAATAGTTTTAGATACAGAAATACTTCCGCTTTCCGATATAGCATCAATAGCATTTGAGTTAATTGTAACAGTAGTAATGCCATCTGCGCATATTACCAAAACTCTACCAAACTTATTAATACTATTTATTGTAGGTAAATTTACCGTAATTGCTCCACCTCCTGATGCAATAAGTAAACAATATGGTATATTGAGTAATTGAGAAAAATCATTTACTGTTAAAGCGTAAGGTGAACCTGTTGATGTAATCTGCTTTAGAGCCATTATTTATTTTTTAGTTTCTTCAGAATATTTTTCACAAAAATACTTATTACCGCCTGATACCTCATAAAGAATGTGCATTGCTGCTCCTGTGGCAAACATTATACCTGCTAATTGAAGAACCGAAAAACTACTTTTCTTATTAAATACTTTATTAGCCAATAAAATCATAGGCACTCCAACTAAAACCGTTGAACCACCAATTATCAAAACTTCATTTGGTAAATTATTGCGCATATAATTAAGGTATAATAGATGTTACTTCATAATATATATTACCGAGTTCATCCTGTATTCTATCAATAGTTTTTCCTTTCTTTATTGAAATCTTTTTTTCTTGAGGGAATTGATATGATTCAAAAGACCAACCGATAGGAGCTATTGGTGTATCTTTTGATTTTATGTAATATTTTGAAAACAATCTACCACTTCTTTCTTCTTTCAAAAGAGTTACATTGCCCCAAAAATTAAAAATCATTCCAATTATATCTTGTGCTGTTATTGTTTCAATCTGATATGCCATTATTAGCTATTTAGTCTGCAATAAAAAATATTACAAACTTAAATAAAATGAATTATATATAAGCTAGATTAATGTCAAAACTTAATTTGCATAAGCATTAAAACTCAAACTCTGAAATGTCCACCCAACGGACAAAATTATAATCCTTTTGCAAAGCTATACATACTGTTGCATCTTCATTAGACCGAGCAACTATTTGAACACTTATCTGATTTTCCTCGCACTTTAGTTCGCTTGCAAATGCCCCTAAAATAATATCTAAGAATTTATTAGCGATAAAAGACTTACCCAAAAAGTCAATTTGTAAATTTAGAATATCCTTCTGTATATCTAATTTTCTTTGAAATTCACCTTTTATGTAAAGGTTGAACTCAATATTGTTGGTTTCCTCTTTTTTGAAAATTAAAACTTGAACATCCCTATAAGGAACTTCAAATTCTTTTGAGTATTTCAATAATTGCGAAGTGAATGTTTTTCCGATTGCTTTTGAGTCCATTGCGATTTATTTTTATTAAAGTCGCAAATTTATTATTTACCAATCAAATTACCTAATTTCTCCTCTAATTCAAAAGGATAATTTGAAAATGTAATGCCATCTACCGAACCGCTTACATATCCGATTATTTTCAAATTTATTTTTTTGTAGTCGAGAGCCATCAAAATGTTTTCTATTTTCAAACCTTGCAATACTTCAAGAGGATTAAAATAAACATTAAACTCCACATTTGACTTTCCTTTAGGCTTTATTTTCTGTGAAGTCTTTTGTAAAATCTTATTAACATAAATGCCATTAACATAAATATCAAGATTCAGAAAGTCAGCCGTTATCCCTAAATCCGACTTATTTTCAACTGATAGAATAATCTTTACGCCTAAATCCTTTCCAACATTAGGAAGGACTTTAGCACCACCAAAAGAGAAACTCATTTGCTTGGCTAATCTAATTTGCTTTCTTATTGAAATAATAGCATACCCAACTATAAGAGTTATAGAGCCAACAATAGAGTAAATAATAGCTTTTTTACTGTTTTCAGTCATGTTTATTATTTTGCGGGAGCTGCAACTGCCGAAGATGGTTTCTTTAAAAGAAAGAAAGCTACTCCTCCAATTAAAAGCAAACCAACACCTCCTATAACCAAATACTTAGTCATATCACCTTTTTCTTGCGGTTGACCACCTTGTACTGAAGCGGCTGCTGTTGCTTCTGTTGTCGCTGTTGAATCTGCCGTTACGCTTTGTATAAGTGCATTAGTTTGTTTTTCTGCTTCTACTTGCGCCTTTTGTGATTCTGTCTTTGCTTTAGTTGCTTCTTGCTTTGATTGAGCTGAATCTATCTTTACACCTATTTTACAAGCCTGCTTTACTCGCGGATATTTCTTTATAGCAACAGGGTCGCTACATGGATTGAAACCTTCCTTTGTTCTTTGGTATCTGCTGATTTCTTCTAAAATCTTGTTTGCTTCTTTTCTTTTCTTGGTTGCCATTTTGTTTTGTTTTTTTTATTTTGAAAATCCTAATCCCTCTACTTTCCCTTTTAAATTATTTATTGGACTGTATTTTGATTTTTTTGTACTATTTGATTCTTCCTCATAAAGCTCTTCAATGCCGCCTTTAGTAAAACTCAAATCAGAAGCATCATCTTTCTCAAAATGAAATCCGTCATCGTAATTAAAAGCATCGTCATCATAAAATGAAAGCCCTTTCGCATTGCTCATACTTTTATTCAAATCAGCATCAATCTTTTTTGCAATTATAGCAGCCGCTTTAGGTAAATTATTCTTAGCACTTACACTTGACATCTTTTTCTTCTTTTTAAGATATTGATTAGCAAGACTTTTAACGTGCTTTACATTCAAACGCTCACAATTCTTTTTAGTGCAAGCTATGTAAATGTTTTTGTGGCTAACACTCAATACATGATATAGCTTTTTACCTCCAACTGTTTTAAAATCTTTGGTATCAATTTTTAAAATACGACCTTTTTTAAAACTGCCTTTCTTAATAGGATTACCCTCACTATCAAAATGAAAGGCGTGAGTTTTTAGCTTCAGAATTATCTTTCTGTGAGCCGAATTTTTATTACTTTTTTGCTCTTTCATTTTTTATTTACAATTTAGGGAACGCAAAATTAAGTTTAGCTGTTGCTTCTTTATTACTTGCTAAAGAAACCCATTGTGGTGGAGATGCCAACTTCACATTTGGCTGAATCTTTCTACGAGTAAACCATACGCCATCACATTTCTTATACTCAAAAGTTTTATCTCCTGAAAGATTTACGATTGCTGAACAACTTTTTTGGGTAGCAGTTGGTGCTTGAGCCGTACCACCACCTGATGCGCCTCCAACTACTGTGGTTTCAGCTTTTGGTTCTGTGGTTGGAGTGCCTCCGCCTTCAGGAACATTTGGTGTACCTCCGCCTTCAGGAACACTTGGTGTACCTCCGCCAACTGCGGGCGTAGGTTTTGTGCCTGCACCACCACCTTGTTTTTTATCCTTTTGCTTTTTCCACAAAAAATACCCTCCAACTCCTGCTGCCGCAAGTGTTAGCGTAACAATTATTCCGATGTAAACTTTTTTATTTTCCATTATTCAAAAGAATTTATGTTTACTATATAAAAAGGATAAGCAAACCCTGATTTACTTTTAACTACGACATTTGTACCATTAGGGTTTATGTGCCATAAAATACCCAATGCTAATCTTTTATCTGTATTAGTTAATCCTTGATTTTCCCCTTTTTTATCTAACCTTCTTATTGACATTCCCTTTTTAACGATAACATTTTGACCTAAATTATATTTATTACCTACACTATTTGCTTTAGTCATATCAAAAGGCGAAGCTATTGATATAGGCTTAGTAAAATCTATTTCTTTTTTGGAATTAGATTCTACTTTAGGGTTTTCAAGTTGCGTTTTTGGCTCTTCAGATTTTGGTTCTTCAGATTTTGGCTTTACATCTGATGAAGTTTTTTGCTCATTTTCTTTTTCCGAATCATTTTTATCCAATGCCTTTGGCTTTTTGGTTAGAAAATAAACTCCTACACCGATTCCTACAAGTGTTGATGCAACAAGCGTACCGATTAATATTTTATTACTTTTTTCCATACTTTTTATTAAAATATTTTAAAACTTTTTTTACCCGCTAATATATCGTTATACAAAACATTGTCCACTGTTATTGTTCTGTGTATAGGTGTTGCACTTGGGCATAAAGTGAATACATACTTACAAATAGCTCTTGTTGTCAAATCGCCCATAGCTCCATCAGTAACGAGGCTCGCACCATATTTCCCATTTAAGGCTTTCTGTAAATTTTGAACTAATTTATTTTTACTTCCTTGCTTTAATGGAAATGCACCTTCTTCTAATTCGAGTTTCGGTGAACCTGCCCCTGTTGCGCCCGTACCTTTATTTTCATCTTTTGGCTTATCTTGTTCTTTATCATAATCCAATTTTTCGGTCTTAGGTTTTTTCAATAAAAAATAAGTGCCGACTGCCAATCCGCTTAATATAGCTAACCCACCCACAGTAAATATTATTTTCTTTGTTTCCATTATTTTAATTTTGACGTATAAGCGAAAACGTATTTTTCAAGTTCATCGTTGTCCAAAAATGATTTTAAATGCACTAAAAGGTCAGTATTATCGCGAACATTGAAAAAGTGGTCTGCAATTCTTGAAACATCACATCGGTTACTTACATTTTTGAACACAGATTCAACTGATTTTTCGTCATCGTTAAAAATGCTTTTGGCGTTCCATAACTTATCAGATAGTTGCTTTGCTTTTGCCGAATCAATAGTGGCGCAATTAGGTGTCTTTTTGTATAAATCTTTGTCAAATGCACCACCCTTAAAGCCTGCTGCGGTTGCGGAATCTAAATTATCGCTTATTACTTTTATTAGATAATCATAATCTGCTTGACGTTTTCTTTTATTAAAAACCACAACACCTGTGATAGACATAGCTATCGCCAAAGCCACTCCTGTGCCTAACAAAATAAATCCTGTATTTGCGCCCTTCTTCGTCATGGTTTACCTGTATAAACTTTTATGGCTGTTCCTGCTGCTGTTCCTACTTCGGATGCGTTTGCAGTTACAATTCTGTAAATTATTCCTCCGACAAGAAAAATACTCAATCCTACACTTGCATAAAAAACGACCTTTCCGCCTGTTCCTATCGTATTGAAAAAGCCGCCTAAAACATCAACTCCCGTATCAAATGCCTTTTCTACTCTTTCGATGGCATTTTTACTAAGCTCTACACCTGTTCTGCGCTCTATCTCTGTTGCACTAGTATTTCCCTTTCTTAATCCCCAACGCATTACAAACGCATAGTCAGCCGATTTTTTACCATAATTTGCTTTCAGCGCATTATAGAAATTAACCCAATCATCTGCGGATGATTTTTCTGTTGGTAAAAGATTTAGGGGCTTTACTTGAACTGCCATATTATGCAATGATACAAAGTTTATTTTCGGTTAATTAATTTAGAAAAAACAATATCCTCAAACTGAAATTTGCGAAATATTATTTTGTTCATTTATTCTGCCTTTTCATTATGAACCATATCCAAAAAATTTTATTTAATTTTGGGAGCTGTTGATGCGGCAGTAATATTACCCATAAGTGGTTTTGGTTTACCCACCATAGGGGGTTTTGGTGCTGAAGATACAGTTGATGTTGCACCTATGCCTGATGTTGCGCCTATGCCTGATGTTGATGATGACATTGTAGGAGATGCTGCACTTATGCTTGGACTTGTAAAAGCAGAAGAAGTTTCTCCTAAACCTGCTGTACTTGGTATAGTAGTAGGTATTAATCCACCTAAAGAAGATGAAGATGTAAATGCAGTGCCTAAATTACTTGACAATTTAGGTATAAACGCAGGAGCTACAATTGGAGTTGTACTTACTATTGGGGTTGTAGCTATAATTGGAGTAATAGGATTAATCTGCTCTAAACCCATAGCTCCGCCAAAGCTACCGCCTCCAAAGCCACCTCCGCCACCACCGCCACCGCCACCGAATCGGCTTTCACCTTCCTCTGCTTGACCTTGTTGAGCTTGTTGTTGCAACAGATACGCTTGTTGCAATGCTATTTGACGCTGCCGCCAAAAATAATAGATAACTGCTGCTCCTGCGGCAATACCTACACCGATGTAAATTTGTTTCTTAGTCATGGCTATACTTTTTATAAAAATGGGTTTTTGGGAAATGCTTTATCAAAATCACTATTAACTTTAGCAGATGCCTTATTTACTGCTTCTTGACCATATTTTTTAATCAATGGCTCAAATTGCTTATTAAAATCTTCGCTGAACAATAGCATCGGATTGGATTTTAGCTTTTTAGCATCAAGATTAGATACCGCTCCAAAATAAACAGCAGTAAACTCTTTTTCAATAGGCGTGTATGATTTAGACATATTGACAATATTCGTTTTAATGTCATTTGCCGAAATGTTGTTACCCATAACTTTTGCAATAGCGGATAGCTTTTCCGATGTTTTATTCAAAGAATTTTCGTCCAAAGTACCTGAAATAGCCGTTGGTTTATTTTCCTTTGTTGGAACGGATAGTTTTATTTCACCACCTTTACTCTTTTTCCAAAAATAGTAGCCAACACCTAAAGCTGCGGCAATACCTAATCCAATGTAAAGTTTCTTATTGTCCATTTAGCTTACTTTTTATTAGTTGACGAATCATTACAACCGCAATCTTCAAGTAATTTCGGAGTTGCTGCTTGTTTTGCTTGATGAATAAGTGGCGCAGAAGCTAATAAACCACCTGTTAATCCATATCCGAGAAAAC
>Ga0315909_10004500_pt1 | contig 16424 bp, 10 predicted proteins | sample LakEriMetagenome_11_FD_203527 | JGI IMG/M metagenome (GOLD analysis project Ga0315909, IMG submission 203527) | Freshwater fungal communities from buoy surface, Lake Erie, Ohio, United States - Buoy 2 MA125 | ecosystem: Environmental > Aquatic > Freshwater > Lake | place: USA: Lake Erie, Ohio...
TCATGCTTTTTGCGGCCTTTTTGCGACAAAAAGAAATGATTTCACTCAACAAGATTCTGCCAAAATTTTTACCTTGTTGGTTCGGCAAAAGATATAACTTTTGTAGCTTAAAAGTACCTGTATTTTCGTTAGTTACAGCCGCATAACCAATGTTATCTTTATTATTGTTAATTAACACGAAAAATTGATGCCCTTTTGTCAGCATCTGATCTTGAAGCACCTCTATACTGTAAAATTTTTGAAGCATATAATCTAATTGATCGGCACTTAAAATTTCTTTGTAAGTCACTGGCCAAATAACAGCAGCCAATTTTTGTATCGTTACAATGTCATCAATACTTGCGCTTTTTATTATCATACAGTAAAAATGAAAAAATGCAGTACCCTTTTTGGGTGCACTGCATAGTAATTAATGTAAAAATGAAATATTTCTTAGTGTCCTAATTCAGCAATGAATTTAATGCGCACTAAGCGAATTTCTTCTTCGGTATAATCTTCTTCGCCTAGTTCTTTGAGCGCTTCAATTATACTATCGGTTTCCGATTCTTTAAAGTACTCGTATATTTCTTCCTGTTTATCATCATCGATAATACTATTAATGTAATAACTGATATTTACTTTAGTACCCGAAGAAACAATACTTTCGATTTCGCTGATTACCTCATCCATGCTCATTCCTTTAGCATTAGCAATATCGCCTAGAGATAATTTTCTGTCAATGCTTTGAATGATGTATACTTTAGCACCACTTTTGTTTACTACAGATTTCACCACCATATCCATTGGACGTGTGATATCATTCTCTTCAACGTATTTTGTAATTAAATCGACAAATTCTTTCCCAAAACGCAAGGCCTTACCTGATCCAACACCAGTAATTTGTTTCATTTCTTCCACATTGATAGGATATTGAATAGCCATATCTTCTAAAGAAGGATCTTGAAATACTACATAAGGAGGAACGCCCTTTTGTTTGGCAATTTTTTTACGTAAGTCTTTTAGTAAAGCAAAAAGAGTTTCATCAGATGCGCCTCCTCTTTGACCGCCACCACCTGCTGCCATCTCATCATCATCGCCAGTAGCATCGTAATCAGTATCTCGGGTAAAAAGTATGCTATGCGAGTTTTCTAAAAATTCTTTTCCTTTTTCAGTAACCCCAAGTAAACCGTAATTTTCAATATCTTTTTCTAAATAATTATTCACCAGCGCCTGACGAATAATAGCCATCCAGTATTTTTCTGTTTCGAAAGAACCTTTTCCAAAAACCTCTAATGCTTCGTGCTTGTATGATTTTGTTGCAGCAGTTTTAGTACCCATCAATACCTGTACTACGTGCTTTGCTTTAAATTTTTCTTTTACATCTAACACAGTGTCTAAAACTAAAGACAAACTTTCTTCGGCTTCAAATTTTTGTTTTGGATTACGGCAGTTATCGCACATGGCGTTACATTTTGCCTCATCATATACTTCGCCAAAATAGTGCAATAAAGTTTTTCTACGGCATACAGAAGTTTCGGCATATCCTACAGTTTCCTGCAATAATTGTTTTCCAATTTCTTGCTCGGCTACAGGCTTCCCTTTCATAAACTTTTCGAGTTTAACGATATCATCATAATGATAAAAAGAAATACAATTTCCTTCACCGCCATCACGACCAGCACGGCCAGTTTCCTGATAGTAACCTTCCAAAGATTTAGGAACATCATGATGTATTACATAACGAACATCTGGCTTATCGATACCCATCCCAAATGCAATTGTGGCAACAATAACATCGGCCTCTTCCATCAAAAACATATCTTGATGTTGTGCACGTAAGTTGGCTTCTAAGCCTGCATGATAAGGCAAAGCTTTTATACCATTAACTTTTAAAGTTTCGGCAATTTCTTCTACTTTTTTACGGCTTAAGCAATATACAATACCTGATTTGCCTGTATTTTGTTTGATGTATTTAATAATTTCCTTAACTACATTTTGTTTAGGTCTTACATCATAATACAAATTAGCACGGTTAAATGATGATTTGTATACCTTAGCTTCGTTCATGGCCAGGTTTTTTATAATATCTTGCTGCACTTTTGGAGTGGCAGTAGCTGTTAGAGCAATAATAGGCACAGTTCCAATTTGTTCAATAATAGGACGCAATCTGCGGTATTCTGGTCTAAAATCGTGCCCCCATTCAGAAATACAATGTGCTTCATCAATCGCAAAAAATGAAATTGGAATATCTCTTAAGAAATTTACATTCTCTTCTTTATTAAGAGATTCGGGCGCCACATAGAGTAGTTTTGTTTTACCATCGCTAATGTCTTTTTTTACTTTTGTGATTTCTGCTTTGCTTAAAGAAGAATTCATAAAATGCGCTATACCATCTTCCGTTCCAAAGTTTCTGATAGCATCTACTTGGTTTTTCATTAATGCAATAAGCGGAGAAATAATGATTGCAGTTCCTTCGCTCATCAATGCTGGTAATTGATAGCACATGCTTTTTCCCCCTCCCGTTGGCATAATTACAAATGTGTCGTTCCCAGCCAACAAATTGGCAATAATTGCTTCCTGATCACCTTTGAAACTGTCAAATCCAAAATATTTGTGCAGCGACTCGTGTAGTGATGCAGTTTCTACTTCTGTCATTTTCTCTTTAAAATTTAGTTATACGAATTTATAAAATTTTTGCGCTAATTTGCAGTTGTAAAGATATAATTAATTGGATTGAAGCAAAGCAAAAAAAAACATAATTTAATAACTAATTCTATCAATAATTGAAAACACACGACCAAGTTGTTGCAATAGCTAAGGCAACGCTAGAAATAGAAGCCCAAAGTATTACTACACTAATACAATATGTAAACCAAGATTTTACGCAAGCAGTTACTGAAATATTTAAATCAAAAGGTCGTGTTATAATAACTGGTGTAGGCAAAAGCGCAATAATTGCACAAAAAATTACAGCTACTTTTAACTCCACTGGAACTCCTGCTGTGTTTATGCATGCAGCCGATGCTGTGCATGGCGATTTAGGCATTATTCAACAATCCGACATTATCATTTGTATTTCTAAAAGTGGCAACACTCCCGAAGTAAAAGTGCTCATCCCACTATTAAAAAACTCAGGCAATAAGCTTATTGCAATGGTGGGCAATGTTGATTCTTACCTAGCCAAGGAGGCTGACTTTATTGTTAACTGCACTGTAGAAAAGGAAGCATGTCCTAATAATTTGGCTCCTACAAGCAGCACCACTGCACAATTAGCTATGGGAGATGCTTTGGCAGTTTGCTTATTGGAGTGTAGAGATTTTAAGAGCGAAGATTTTGCCAAATTTCATCCGGGTGGTGCCTTAGGAAAGCGTTTGTATTTAAAAGCAGGTGATTTAGCAACACAAAATCAAAAACCACAAGTTAAAAAAACCGACACTGTAAGAAATGTGCTTATCGAAATTTCATCAAAAAGAATTGGCGCAGCTGCTGTTATCGAAAACAATACCATTATAGGCATTATTACCGATGGTGATATAAGAAGAATGATGGAGAAATATGAAAATATTAATGAGCTAAAAGCATCCGATATTATGAGTCATCAGCCTAAAACCATTGATGCAGATGAATTGGCTGTGAATGCCATCAACATTATGCAACAAAAAAATATTTCTCAAATAATTGTTACCAAACAAAATCATTTTTATGGATTCATTCATTTGCACGATTTATTAAAAGAAGGAATTATTTAACACTATAAACATGGCACTACATTTAAAGTGGTTTACTTTTAACCCATTTAGCGAAAATACCTATATACTTTATGGCGACAACAAAGAATGTATTTTGTTTGATCCAGGTTGCTCGAGTGCGAGCGAAGAAAATACACTTTCAACTTTTATTGAAGAAAAGCAGCTTACTCCCACAAGACTTATTTTAACGCATGCACACATAGACCATGTGCTAGGGGTAAAATATATTGCTCAAAAGTATAAGTTGAAATTAGAAATGCATATAGACGATTTGCCCATTTACGAATCTGCAGGTAATGTTGCTAAAATGTATGGTGTTCCTTTTAATCAAGGCCCGCAGCCATTAATTTTTTTAGATGAGGCATCCAAGATTGAGCTCGATGGATTTAGTTTAACTATATTACATACACCAGGACATTCGCCAGGAAGCATTTGTTTTTACAGCAAGCATAATAATTTTGTGATTGGTGGTGATGTGTTGTTTAATGGGAGTATTGGACGTACTGATTTGCCTGGTGGCGATTTTGACACATTAAGTGAAAGCATTAAAACTAAATTATACACTTTACCCGATCAAACCCGCGTATTCTCTGGTCATGGCGAAAGTACTTTAATTGGAAACGAAAAATTAAACAATCCATTTGTAAAAGCATGAGCAAGTTTTTAATTGCCTGTTTAGGTAACATCGGTAGCGAATACGAAAATACGCGTCATAATATTGGCTTTAAAGTTGCAGATGAGCTAGCATTAGCAGGCGAAACACAATTTTCACAAGAAAGGCTTGCTTATAAATGTGAAGTAAAATTGAAAGGCAAAATTTTAGTGGTCATAAAACCTACCACCTATATGAATTTAAGTGGCAAAGCAGTTAACTATTGGATGCAAGCCGAAAAAATTAAAACAGAAAACGTGCTTATTATTACAGATGATATTGCTTTGCCCTTTGGCAAATTACGGATTAAACCCAAAGGCAGTGATGGTGGACATAATGGTTTAAAAAGCATTCAAGAAACATTAGCTACTGATGTTTATGCCCGTTTACGTTTTGGCGTTGGAAGTGATTTTGCAAAAGGCCGGCAAGTTGACTATGTGCTAGGCGAATGGGGCGATGAAGAAAAAATTACTTTAAAAGATAGAATTAAATTGGCTGCCGATATGGCCAAAGCCTTTTGCAGTATTGGTTTGCAACTAACGATGACTAATTACAACAATAAATAAAACACCTCTTTGCATTTCTACAAAAAGGTGTTTGTGTGGTATGTTTTAAAATTCGTTCTTAAAATAAAAACGAAAAGTTGTACGAATAGCGTTAAATGTAGGATTAAAAATCGTCCTCATCATCTAAATCCATTGTGCCAAAATCATCTAGCCCAGTTAAATCGCCTTCAAAAAGCTCTTCATCGTCATCTTCAAACACACTAGGGTTTTTAGATCGTTTAACTTCTTTTGACTTAATAGGCTTTAGCTTCAATGGCTTTTTGCCTTCTGACTCGCCCGCAGCGCCTTTTTTGGCAGGAGTGGCTTTTTTTGAATTGTTTGGTTTTTTCATGACAAACTTAGTGAAACAAAAAATTAATGCCACAATTATACATTTTTTTAAAAAGCAAGTTTCGTTTTATTTCATTTTTTTTTCGCTATTACGATGAATTCTAAATAAGGAAGTAGTTTTTGGTCGAATAAAGTTTAAAAAGAAGAGCTAAAAGTGCCTTAAACAATGTCATCATTGATTTTTGAAGATGTTTTAATAACTTATCCTTTTTTACACCTTTAGTTAATATCAGTAGTAATAGAAATCAGTTTCCAACTCATTTTGCTATTTGCATTCAATTTCTAATCTAAACTACAGTGGCAAAAATTACTTTTTTTTGCGAAAAAAATAGTAATCAAAAAAATCTGTGGTACAATAAAACAAGGCAATTTTTTTTTGTGAAGCACAAAAAAAACCACGGCTAAATGAAACGCGGCTCGTAAGCCGCTATGTTTCATTTACCGCTATTGCTGTGTTTTACCGTTACGTTCAATAATTTAAATTATAGTTCATTTAAGAGCAAAAATATGATTTGGTATGAAATCGAATATATACTTTGATGGCGTTATTTTTGAATGATGAAGATGTTTTAATAATCAAATTCAAAAAAATACCTTTGTAGAAAATTAAATATATGGAAAACGGAACAGTAAACCTTGATATTAATGATGGCATTGGAACCATAACATTTTTTCATCCGCAAAGTAATAGTTTGCCGGGAATGCTATTAAACAAATTAGCCGAAACAATAACTGATGCAGGCAAGCATCCTGAAATTAATGTGATACTTTTAAAAAGCGCAGGAAATAAAGCTTTTTGTGCAGGAGCCAGCTTTGATGAATTGATAAGTATTAAAGATTTAGCAACTGGACAACAATTCTTTTCAGGATTTGCCAAAGTAATTAATGCTATGCGCAAGGCACCAAAGTTTATTATTGCACGAGTTCAGAACAAAGCAGTGGGCGGTGGCGTTGGAATTGCAGCCGCAGCTGATTATACATTTGCAGTTAAAGAGGCATCTGTAAAGTTAAGCGAATTGGCTGTTGGGATTGGACCTTTTGTTGTTGGTCCTGCAGTTGAAAGAAAATTAGGAACATCGGCTTTTACTTCTTTGGCAATAAATGCCAGTGAATGGCGCAGTGCCCAATGGGCACATGAAAAAGGATTATATGCTGATATTTTTGAAAATGAAGTTGAAATGGATAAAGCAATTGATACACTTGCAATTAAATTGGGGAAAAGCAATCCTGATGCTATGATGATGCTAAAGAAAATATTTTGGGAAGGAACCGAACATTGGGATACATTACTGAGTGAGAGAGCTGGCATGAGTGGTAAATTAGTGCTCAGCGATTTTACCATTAATGCCATAAATTCGTTTAAAAGTAAATAAAAAAATGAGCGATACGCTGGTTGATATTAGAAGTTTAAGTGTTGATGAATTGATTGCTTACTTTGCCAAAGAGGGTGAGAAGCCCTATCGTGCCAAACAAGTTTATGAATGGCTTTGGAAAAAGCAGGCTGTATCATTTGAAGAAATGACCAATTTATCGTTACAGCTACGCGAGCTTTTGCAAAAACACTTTATAATTAGGGCCGTAGTTGTTTCGGATCAGCAAATTAGTAGTGATAAAACCATTAAAAATGCGTTTAAGTTGCATGATGGAAGTATTGTAGAAGGCGTGCTTATTCCTACATCTAGTGGAAGAATGACTGCTTGTATATCTTCACAGGTGGGTTGCTCTTTAACCTGCAAGTTTTGTGGCACCGGGCGATTAAAATTAATGCGCAATATTAATGCTGATGAAATTTTTGATCAGGTAAAGTTAATTAGAGATCAAAGCATGGAACACTATGGTATGCCTATCTCTAACGTGGTATACATGGGCATGGGCGAGCCTTTACTAAATTATAAAAATGTAATAAAATCTGTGGAGTTATTGACTTCGCATCAAGGATTGGGATTAGCGCCACGAAGAATTACAGTTTCTACGGCAGGTATCGCAAAGATGATAAAAAAGTTAGGTGATGATGAGGTAAAGTTTCATTTGGCTTTATCTCTTCATGCCGCAAATGATGAGAAGCGCAATAAGATTATGCCTATTAATGAACAGAATTCTTTGGAATCATTAATTGAAGCGTTGAATTACTTTTATGATAAAACCGGAGAGCGTGTAACGCTTGAATATATTGTATTTAAAGACTTTAATGATTCCATTAAAGATGCACAAGAGTTGGCTGATTTTTGCTACAAGGTAAAAAGTAAGGTAAACATTATTGAATATAATCCCATAGAAGCGGGCGAGTTTGAGCAAACTACACCAGAACGTTTGGAAGCCTTTGCCGCTTATTTGCAAAGCAGAAAAGTGATTGTTAATATTAGAAGAAGCAGAGGCAAAGATATTGATGCTGCCTGCGGGCAATTGGCTAACAAGAATGGAGCTGTGGTGGATAGAGTGATGAAATAATTTTTTAATTGGGATTCAAAAAATATGGTTTCAGTAGTACTGTATTTTAATGTTTTTTAAATCATTTACGAGAGAATTAATGCGCTTATTTTTTGCTTCGTTCAACCAAATAAACATAATAACTTTCTTGTTTAACGATTGTATTCTTAAATGAATTTATAAGGGTATATTTTAATTCATCCAATGAATTTATCAATTTTAAATTTACACTATCCTGTGCAATATAAATAGTTGTTTTTACTTTTTGATGGTTTAAATATTTAATCAATTGACAATGCACTTCATTGCTGTTAAGTAAAAAAGGATTGTTGTTCCAATGACAAAAGCTGCTTTCTCTTAAAGTATTAATTTCTATCAAATTATCACCTAAATAGGCTGAAATTACAGGCATTGCTGTATTTTGGCAAATAATTGTATTTTCATTGTTCTTGTTAATCGAATGAATGTATGCACTCGCTTTTTTCCCTCCTGAAAAGTCATAATTATAATCGTGTTTGTACATAATTAATGATGAAATACAAAGTTGAAGCAGAATTACTCCAAAGATAAATTCAGATTTTTTATGCTGAGTGCCTTCTTTTTTTGAGGTAAGTAACCAATAAGAACTTACCAATGCAATAAATATAAATCCACTATGCCGAACTGCTACCATTAATGGGCTTATAAATGCAAATGCACAAATGCTTAGGGAAATACCAAAGAAAAAAATTAAGATTTTCTTTTGTTCTTTAAACAAAAAGTAGGAAATTATCCAAGCCAACACAGCCGCTATTGTCCCTAAGTTTTTATTATATTCTATGAGCCAATTTTTATTCCACAAATTAAATTCATTGAAAGGCTGCAAGTGAAACAATGATTTCCAACAAATACTCAATGCTTTTCCGATTCTTTTTATGGACAATAATTTATCGGAATTATAATTGAATAAAAAATGATCGGAGGGCACAATAGCGAAAGATAGCGCAAAAAGAACTGCAACTATGTAAAGTAATATGTAAAAGTAATGCTGTTTTTGAACTATGCAATCATTTTTATATTTATTTGTGCTTAACAAATAGCAAAAAATGGCAGCACTAAATATCAAAGAAAATAAATGAGTATTAGCTAATAATGCTAGAAGTAATAATACTAGGATATAATTCTTCTTTGGTTTATTTATTTGAACTAAACAAAGAAAAATTAAAAGTATGCTTATTGCGTAGTTTCTGCTAATGATGGAATATTCATAAAACAGAAAGTATGAAAGGCACAATAACACTTTTTGATACATTTTAAATGGACTATACCAGAGCACCAACACAGCACTTGCAGTAGCCAACAATAAATGCAATACCTGCATAGCAAATACTGTAGGAAATAATTTACAAAGCAGCCACAACAAAAAATTCCAAAGTAGTGGATGACCTTCATATCGGTTATTGAAATATAAATCACTAAAGGTTTTGCTGTCTCTTGCTAGCACAAAATGATGTGCCTCATCGAGCCATATTTCATGATTAACTAGTCCCCAATATCCGAGAACTACACAGAGAAATAAGGTGAGTATTTTATAATATTTTTCCAGACAGCCTTTTATTTAACTAGTTTACACTAATTCGTAATATTACAGTACTTAGCAATTTTGTTATACAAATCGTTAGGATTGAATGGCTTGGCGATATAATCATTCAATCCCGCAGCTTCTACTTGTTGCCTTACTTCTTGCATGGCAGCTGCTGTTAGGGCTAAGATAGGCAAGTTTTTATAATAATCGCCCTTTAAACTTCTTATGGCGCGTGTGGCTTCAAAACCATCCATTTCGGGCATTTGCAAGTCCATTAAAACGATATCGAACTTTTTATTTTTTACTTCATCAACGCCAATCAAACCATTTTCGGCAAAGTTGATTTCGGCCCCCCATTTGTATAAAAATTTGGAAGCTATTAATTGATTGATGGAATTGTCTTCTACCAATAAAATTTTTAAATTTTTAAAGCTCTCTTCCTTGTTTTGTGCACTCTCAGCTATCTTTCGTGATTTAGAAGATTTACTATTTCCGAATTCGAAATCGAAATAAAAATGCGATCCAACACCTGGTTCGCTTTCTAAATGTATTTTACTATTTCTGAGCTCAAGCAATCGTTTGGTAATGGTAAGTCCAAGTCCTGTTCCGCCATATTTTCGGGTGGTATCATTACTTGCTTGCTCAAAACTTTCGAAAATAACGCCTTGCTTTTCTTTACGAATGCCAATGCCTGTGTCTTTTACATCGAAAGTCAAAATAACCGTATCATCTTTTTGTTCTTTAAAAGTAACAGAAGTATATATACCGCCTATTTTGGTAAATTTAATAGCATTGGTAATTAAATTGGTTAATATTTGATTTATTCTAACTGGATCACCAATTACAATATCTGGAATTTTTTCATCTAATTTAAACTCAAAGCTTAAATTTTTTTCGGCTGCTTGTAGGGCAAGAGAATGTTCAATACCATGTAATAATTCTTTCAAACTAAAATCCACATCTTCAAATTCAACCTTTCCTGCATCAATTTTACTGAAGTCGAGAATATCATTAATAATCACAAGAAGATTGTCGGCACTAAACTTTAGCGTTTTTAAATTTTGGCCTTGCTCGGTATTTAAATTTTCGTCAATTAGCAAATGTGTCATCCCAATAATGGCGTTCATTGGGGTGCGAATTTCATGACTCATGGTGCTTAAGAAATTTTCTTTTGCTTTGGCCGATTTTTCAGCTTGTTCCTTGGCCGCTATTAATTCATGTGTGCGCTCAAAAACTTGTTTTTCTAATAATTCTTTATCTGTTGTTAATTTTCTTTCTCTTAAAAAAACAAATAAGCGAATGATGAAGAAAATTAACAAAACAGCAACAATGTAAAACCACGTTTGGTTCCATATTGGAGGCTTAATAATAATTTTTACTGATACATAATCATCGGTCCAAATCCCATTATTATTGCTCACTTTTACCATAAAATTATACACTCCAGGTTCAAGGTTGGTGTAGCTGGCAAATTTTCGATTAGGAGAGTAAATCCAGTCTCTATCAAATCCTTCTAACTTGTAACTGTATTTAATTTTTTGCGGGTTTAAAAAATTAAGTGCTATGAAATCGAAAGAAAAATAATTTTGATTATAATCAAGTGTTATTACGCGCTTAAAGGCAATAGCAGTATCCAATTCATATTCATTATCAAACACTTTAAAAGAGGTAAGATATAATGGCGGGTTAAAAATGTTATCATCTAAACTATCGGGATGAAAGGAAACCAATCCTCCAATGCCACCGAAATAAAAACGGCCATTCTTATCTTTAAAGTATGAATTGCTATTAAACTCATTGGTGCATAAACCTTCACTTTCGTCATAACTACGTAAAGAATTTTGGATATTAATAAGGGCAATTTCACGATTATTGATCAACATATCAGGTGTAGGAATTTGAAACTGACAGATTCCTTTATTGGTACTAAACCAGAGGTGTTTTTTACCATCTTCGAGCATACCATAAATTACACCATTAGGGAGTCCTTTTGCTTCATCAATAGAAAAGAATTTTTTAGCAGACGGTACATAGGCATTTAAACCCGAACTTGTGCCAATCCAAATGGTATGGTAAGAATCTTCAAAAACGCAAATAGCATCATTGTTGTTTAATGAATTAGGATTGTTTTTATCGTGCGTAAAGTGTATGAATTCATCTTTTTTTCTATCATAACAGTCAACCCCATTTTGTTCTAATGCTAGCCAAATATTTTTTTTAGAATCTTCAAAAATATTTACTACGCCATTGCTACCAATACTTTTTTTATTGTTTGGTTGATGCTTTAAGCGCTTAAATTGTTTAGTTTCTACATCGTATAAGTTAAGTCCTTTGCTTATAGTCCCAATCCAAAATGTATTATAACTATCTAAAAACAAGGTGTAAATATTATCACCACTTAAAGAATTTGGATTTCCTGCATCGTGTTTTAAAGCAGAAAATGTATTTGATTTAGGATTAAAAATAGAAATACCTCCACCTCTAGTAGCTAACCAATAATTGCCCTTATTATCGGGCACTACACTGCAAACATAATTATTGGAAATTGAGTTTATATTACTTAAATCATTAGTAAAAGCAGATCCATTACTTGTGTAAGGGTTTAAAACATTGAGTCCGCCTGAAGATGTTCCTAATAATAAACTTCCATTGTATTCATTTACAGCCCAAATATCATTGTCGTTGAGTGAGGTGTTTTCGAAAGGATTACTTTGATAGTTTTTAAACTTTACAGAGTGCTCATTAAATATTTGCAAGCCTCCCCCATCGGTACCAATGTAAATAATGCCGGTGGCTCCTGGATATATTGTTCTAACAAAATTGGTACTTAGCGTATTGTTTACTCTAGGGCTATGAGATTGATGCCCCATTTGACCAGTTTTTAAATCAATAATAAATATACCATGATTTATTGAAGCAAGCCATAAATTATTATTGTTATCGATTATTGCAGTAGATATTTCGGCATTAAGTTTTTTTATTTTTTCGGTGGCCTCTGTGAATAAAGGGTTAGATTGAAAACTTTCTGTATTAACAGTATAAATTTCGGCACTTCGAGTAACAATAAGCAAAGACGCTGAATTGTCCTTTAAAGGGATTAAGCTTTTTATATAATCGGTGCCAGAACTTGAATCTGATTCTTGATTTTTAAGCACTTTTTTAAACGATTCAGCAGCTATATTAAACTTGTTTAAACCGCCACCTTCAGATGCAATCCATAAGTTTTGTTTTTTATCTTGAACAATACAATTGATGTAATTTGAGCCTAGAGAATTTACATCTTTAAATTTATTTTTAAACGAACGGAAAGTCTTTTTTTTCACATCAAATTCATTGATGCCAGCATCTTTGGTACCAACCCAAATGTTACCATTACTGGCTTCATAAATACAAGTAATAAAGGCGCTATTTGGGCCTTTAAAATTATCTTTATCTTTTAAGTATCTTGTAAATTGGCGTGTTTGGCGGTTAAATAAATTTAATCCACCATCTTTTGTTCCTATCCAAATATTACCATCTCTATCTTCTAATAAACAGGTAATATAATTAGATGAAATGCTATTTCTGTTGAGTGGCTCGTGTTTAAAAATTATAAATTCATATCCATCGTACATGTTTAGCCCATCGCTGGTGCCAAGCCACACAAAACCAAAGCGGTCTTGAATAATGGTAAACACAGAACTTTGCGAAAGCCCTTTATCAATACTTACTTGCTTAAATGTAAGTGCATTGTCAACTGTAATATTTCCGGCTAAAGAAATAGCACAATTGAATAAACATATCCATAAAAAAGCACTTATCTTTTTCAACTTAGCTGGTTTATAGTATTCAAATGTAAAAAAGAATTGTTATAGTCTAGCAATATTAACCTCTGGATGAATATCTTTCCCTTTGAAAAGATGTTCAAAAAGTTGTTTTGCAAAGTAAGGTGCTAATAAAACAGCCTTTGTGCCCATGCCGTTAAGCAAAGCTAATTGCGGCAGTTTTGGGTGTTTTCCTAAAATAGGTCTTCTGTCTTTTGTGCTAGGTCTTATTCCTGCTTTTTGATCAATAATTGTATAGGATGTTTGTATCAATTTTTCGAGTTTTTGACTCAACTCTTCTTTAGCCTGAGAGGTGATCTCTTCGTCAATTTTATCCCATACGTAAGTAGCGCCGACTCTAAACAATTGATTTCCTTCGGGTAACACAAATACGCCTTTATTCAATACACTTTCGGCTGTGAATAGATTATCTATTTTAACAGTAAGCAACTCTCCTTTGGCAGGAACAAATGGAAGGTTGGGGAAGAATGGATTATTTTTAGCGGTATAACCTTCACAAAAAATTAGATGATTAGCCTCGTAATCCTTCCATTTAACACCATTTTCAGTCAAATGAACATCATCATATTTAAAATGATTGGCTATGTAACTATGCTTTGTTTTTAAATAGTTAGCCCAAGTTTCGATCAATAACTTAACATTTACATTGCCAGCATTATTTACAAAAGCTAAGCCATGATGAGGTTTTATGCAGCCATGAAAATCTTGTTCGTTAATTTCTTTTCCAAGATATTGATTGAAATTTTGATCTTCGCTTTTCTTTAGCCATTGCGCTTTTTCCTCTTCATTTACAAACACTTTAACTATTTTTCTTTTTGTATGAAAAGTTTGATTGCAGCAAGATTCCATGTACTCATAACTTTCGTTAAGTACGGGCAATAGTTCATCAATCATCCAACTTTTAACCACTCTTTTAAAAACAATAGGATTGTAAAGGCCAGCCGAAACTTTAGAAGAAGTTATTTCTTTTTCCTCATCGATTACCAGCACTGTTTTGCCATTTTTTAAAAACTGGGCACTCAGCAAACTGCCGCTAATTCCCTGTCCTACAATAATTGCATCAACTTTTTTCATCTCATTAAAAATAAAAAAGCTGCCTGATTAAATTAATACAGGCAGCTTTCTAATAAATTATTTACAAATTATGCTACGCTAGCTCTAATAATATTTAAAGCTCCTCCTGCCTTAAACCAATCGATTTGCCCTTGATTGTAGCTATGATTTACTTTAATTTGTTCTGCTGAACCATCTTTATGATTAAGCACCAAAGTTAACTGTTGCCCTTGAGCGAATGAAGTTAAACCCATGATATCAATGCTATCATCTTCCTGAATTTTATTGTAATCATCTTTATTAGCGAAGGTTAAAGCTAACATCCCTTGCTTTTTTAAATTAGTTTCGTGAATACGTGCAAATGATTTTACAAGCACAGCTCTAACACCTAAATGACGTGGCTCCATAGCAGCATGTTCGCGAGAGGAACCTTCGCCATAATTTTCATCACCTACCACAATTGAACCAATGTTTTGTGCTTTATAAGCTCGTTGCACAGCAGGCACAGCAGCGTATTCGCTGGTTAATTGATTTTTTACGTTATCGGTTTTTTCGTTGAAAGCATTTACTGCACCAATCAACATATTGTTACTGATATTGTCTAAATGACCTCTATATTTTAGCCAAGGACCAGCCATTGAGATGTGGTCGGTTGTGCACTTTCCTTTTGCTTTAATTAAAAGTTTAAGGCCTGTAATATCAACACCTTCCCAAGCTTTAAATGGTTCAAGCAATTGCAATCTATCGCTTGTTGGCGACACTAAAACTTGCACTTTACTACCATCTTCGGCAGGCGACTGATAGCCTGCATCCTCAACAGCAAAGCCCTTTGGAGGCATTTCCATACCCGTTGGTTCATCTAATTTTACTTGTTCACCTTTATCGTTTGTTAAGAAATCGGTGATAGGATTAAATGTTAAGTCGCCAGCAATGGCAAGCGCAGTAACAATTTCTGGAGATGCTACAAATGAATGTGTATTTGGATTTCCATCGGCACGCTTACTAAAGTTTCTATTGAATGAGGTAATGATGGAATTTTTTTCTTGTTTTTCGGCACCATGACGAGCCCATTGTCCAATACAAGGTCCACAAGCATTAGCCAAAACAACACCTCCCATTTGATCGAATGTATTTAGAAAGCCATCGCGTTCAACTGTAAATCTTACTTGTTCAGAGCCAGGTGTAATGGTGAATTCTGATTTTGCTTTTAAACCTTTATCAACCGCTTGTTTAGCCAAAGAAGCAGAACGAGAAATATCTTCGTAAGAAGAGTTTGTGCAAGAACCAATTAAGCCAACAGATAATTGTTGAGGCCAGCCGTTTTCTTTAACTGCTGCGGCAAATTTGCTTAAAGGCCAAGCTAAATCTGGTGTAAAAGGACCATTGATATGTGGCTCTAATTCAGAAAGATTGATTTCTATTACCTCATCGAAATATTGACTTGGGTTTGCATATACTTCATCATCGCCTCTTAAATGCGTGGCAACAGCATCGGCTAAATTGGCTACATCGGCTCTGTCTGTACCTTTTAAATAAGTACTCATTTTATTATCGTAACAGAAAATAGAAGTTGTTGCACCAATTTCTGCACCCATATTACAAATCGTTCCTTTACCTGTGCAACTTAAAGAATCGGCACCTTCACCAAAATATTCAACTATTTTATCGGTACCACCTTTTACAGTTAAAATACCAGCCACTTTTAAAATAACTTCCCAAGGTAAGCCAGCCATTACATCACAAGCATCAGCACCACCAACACCAATAGCGATCATTCCTAAGCCACCCGCATTTACAGTGTGACTATCGGTACCAATCATCATACCACCCGGAAAAGCATAATTTTCTAAAACTACTTGATGAATAATACCTGCTCCAGGTTTCCAGAAACCAATACCATATTTGTTCGAAACAGAAGCTAAAAAATCATATACTTCTTTGTTTTTATCGTTTGCGATAGCTAAATCGGCCACAGCACCTTCTTTTGCTTGAATTAAATGATCGCAATGCACAGTGCTTGGCACAGCCACTTGAGGACGACCAGCTTGCATAAATTGCAATAAGGCCATTTGTGCTGTTGCATCTTGCATGGCCACTCTATCTGGATTAAAATCTACATAAGAGTTTCCTTTTGTATATGGTGTACTAGGCAATGCCTCGGCCAAATGTGTGTATAATATTTTTTCGGTAAGTGTTAAAGGTTTACCTGTCATTTTACGCGCTGCCTCTACCTTTGCGGGTAATGCTGCGTAAACTTTTTTAATCATTTCAATATCAAAA
>Ga0315909_10004503_pt1 | contig 16398 bp, 22 predicted proteins | sample LakEriMetagenome_11_FD_203527 | JGI IMG/M metagenome (GOLD analysis project Ga0315909, IMG submission 203527) | Freshwater fungal communities from buoy surface, Lake Erie, Ohio, United States - Buoy 2 MA125 | ecosystem: Environmental > Aquatic > Freshwater > Lake | place: USA: Lake Erie, Ohio...
CAGATAGTACAAAACGGAATGTGGAAAAAATAGTATGGCTAAAACTAAGCTGCCTGAAGTTCTTAAACATATAAAGAACTATAAACCTCTTGAAATAAACTACGCATTTCATAAGAGCATATCTTATTCTCAATTATCAATGTTTTTATCTTGTCCTAAAAAATGGGCATTACAATATAGAGATGGTTATAAAATTTATACTCCAACTATCAATACTGTATTTGGAACTGCAATTCATGAAACATTACAACATTATTTAAGTGTTGTTTATAATGAATCTGGAGCTGAGGCAGATAGAATTGATTTAGAATCATATTTTGAGGAGAAATTTAGAGAAGTATATTCAAAAGAATATCAAAACAATAATAAAATTCACTTCAGTGATCCTGGGGTAATGAGAGAATTTTATGATGATGGGATCGCTATTATAGATTTTTTTAAAAAACGTAGAGGTGAATATTTTAGTTCAAGAGGTTGGCATTTAGTTGGAATTGAAATTCCGATTGTAATTTCACCAGATAAACGCTATAACAATCTTTATTTCAACGGGTTTATTGATTTAGTAATGTATCATGAACCAACTGATGAGTTTGTTATATATGATATAAAAACTAGTACACGTGGGTGGAGTGATAAGGAAAAGAAAGATGAATCAAAACAATTCCAAATTTTATTATATAAAACATATTTCAGTGAACAATTTGGAGTCCCAGTTGATAATATTGATGTAAAATTCTTTATTGTAAAACGTAAAATATGGGAGGAAAGTGAATTTCCTCAAAAACGTATTCAAGAATTTACTCCCGCAAATGGTAAAACTAAAGTAAATAAAGCTAAAAATGCTTTAAATTCATTTATAGAAACAGCGTTTGATATAGATGGTTCATATAGAACAACTGATCATCAACCAACTCCATCAAAAAGTAGTTGTATGTATTGTCCTTATAAAGATAAAAAAGATTTATGCTCTTCTGCGATTTAGTTAAATCTACATATATTTATATACGTAATCAATATAATGTTATGGACAATACACAATTAACCTCAGTTAAAGTCGATAAAGACTTATTCGACAATTTTAAAATAGAATGTGTTAAGAGAAAATTTTCATTAAATAAGCTTGTTAATCGAGCAATGGATTTATATCTTAATGATGAAAGTTTTAGAAAACAAGTTACAAATATTACCAACCTAAAAATTAAAGACTAAAAAAACAAGTTTTATGAATTCAAGTTTTGCTTATTTACCTCAAAATGAGAGGAAAAAGATCTTATTAATTTGTGATGACTTAAGAGTCTATTCTGGAATAGCAACTGTTGCTCGAGAAATAGTTCTTAATACCGTTCAACATTTTAATTGGGTTCAAGTCGCAGGAGCGATTAATCATCCTGATAAAGGAAAAAAATTAGATTTATCTAATGATACTAATAACAATACAGGTTTAACAGATTCATCTGTTGTAGTATATCCTGTAGATGGGTATGGAGATGCTAATTTTATTAGACAATTAATTCAAATAGAAAAACCTGATGCTATATTTTTGATCACTGATCCAAGATATTTTATGTGGTTATTTCAAATTGAAAATGAAATTAGAAGAAAAATTCCTATTGTTTATTTAAATATTTGGGATGACTACCCAGCTCCAATGTATAATAGACCATTCTATGAAGCATGTGATGCGTTATTAGGTATTTCTAAACAAACAGTTAATATTAATAAATTAGTATTAGGTGAAGAAAAAGCTAAATCTAAACTTATTAAATATGTTCCTCATGGTTTGAACCAAGATATCTTTAAACCAATGGATAAAAATGATCCTAAACTTAAAGAATTTAAAAATCAAATATTTAAAGGAAAAGAATATGATTTTGTTTTATTTTTTAATTCAAGAAATATTCGTCGTAAACAAATCCCAGATACATTAGTAGCATATAAATTCTTTATTGATTCATTATCTGAAGAACAAGCTAAAAAATGTGCCTTTATGCTTCATACTCACGTAGTAGATGAAAATGGAACAGATTTAGGAGCAGTATGTGAATATTTATTTGATAATAATCCAAAATATAATATTATATTTACACCTCCAGGTTTAGGACCTGATCAAATGGGGTTATTATATAACCTAAGTGATGCTCAAATTTTACTAACAAGTAATGAAGGTTGGGGATTATCATTAACTGAAGCAATTTTATCAGGAAATCCAATTATTGCTAATGTGACTGGCGGAATGCAAGATCAAATGCGTTTTGTTAAAGATGGCAAATGGGTAGATTTTGATGCTGATTTTCCTTCAAACCATAATGGTACATTAAAAGAATGTGGTGAGTGGGCATTTCCAGTTTATCCAACTAATCGTTCAATTCAAGGATCTCCAATTACACCTTACATTTGGGATGATAGATGTACAGCAGAAGATGCTGCTAAACAGATTAAAGCAGTTTATGACTTACCTAAAGAAGAACGTAAAGCAAAAGGATTAAAAGGTCGTGAATGGGCTTTAAGTGAAGAAGCAGGATTTACAGGTGAAAAAATGGGTCAACGAGTTATTGAAAATTTAGATGAATTATTTGCTACTTGGACACCAAGATTAAAATTTGAACTTATCAACACTAAAAATATAGAAAAAAGAGTTTTAAACCATAAATTAGTTTATTAATATGAGCGGAAAAAATAGTTGTGTAATCTACGCACCAGTAGATACTTTATCAGGTTACGGATCTCGTTCTCGAGATACAGTTAAGTCAATTATTGACTTGAAAAAAGATGAATGGGATATTAAAATTATTCCTTGTGGTTGGGGAAATACACCTATAGGATTTATTAATGAAAATCCTGAATGGCAATTTCTATCTAAATATTTTCTTTTAGGACCATTAACATATCAGCCTGATATTTTTATTTGGATTACAATTCCAACTGAGTTTCAAAAAGTAGGAAAATATAATATTGGTATCACAGCTGGATTAGAAACAGATATTGTACCTGGTGATTGGGTTGAAGGATGTAATAGAATGGATTTAGTTTTAGTATCATCTGAGCATTCTAAAGAAGCATTTAAAAAATCAAAGTTTCAAAAACAAAATCCTCAAACAAAACAAATTGAGGGTGTACTTGAACTTACAACACCTATTGAAGTTTTATTTGAAGGTATTGATACAAATGTCTATAAATTTTTAGATAAACCAAATAAAGAAATTGGAGCATTAAATACAATTTCTGAAGAATTTTGTTATTTGTTTGTAGGCCACTGGTTACAAGGTGATTTAGGTGAGGACAGAAAAAATGTAGGTTACTTAATTAAAGCGTTTTTTGAGTTATTTAAAAATAAGAAAAACAAACCAGCATTAATTTTAAAAACCAGTATTGTAGGTCCTAGTTATATGGATCGAGATGAAATCTTGAAACGTATTCAGATGATCCGCAAATCAATTAACTCAGAAGATTTACCGAATATTTATTTATTACATGGTGAATTTACAGATGCTGAAATGAATGAGTTATATAATCATCCAAAAGTAAAATGTATGGTGTCATTAGCTAAAGGTGAAGGATTTGGAAGACCATTACTTGAATTTACTCAAAGTAAAAAACCAATTATTACAACAGCATTTAGCGGTCCATTAGATTTCTTAAATAAAGAATTTGTAACACTAGTTGATGGTACTTTAACAAATGTTCATCCAAGTGCTGCTAACCAATGGTTAATTCAAGAAGCTAAATGGTTTGCTCCTGATCCAGGACAAGTAGGACATTATTTAAAAGATATGTTTGAAAATTATAAAAATTATATTGATGGAGGAAAACGTCAAGGGTTTTATGCTAAAACAAATTTTAGTTTTGAAAAAATGGTTGAAAAGTTAGATGAATATTTAAAATATATTCCTGAATTTCCTAAACAAGCTACTTTAAAATTACCTCAAATTAAAAAAATTGAATTACCAAAACTACAAAAAGAAGAAATTAATGGATAATCTAATCATATGCTCACACTGTGGCTCAGACGCCTGTTATGTACAGGAAAACAATTCCGAAATAAAAACATATTCATGTTTCGGATGTGGATTTACAACAAACACATTAATGAAAGAGGGAAATGAATTTTATGAAAAACAACTCTCAGTTTTACCTGAACTTTATAAGGATGTAATATTTAAAGATAAAAATGAATTAATATGGATGCCTACAACTATTAATTTACCTCAACAGGGTATGGTATTTTACAATGGTACTTCTAAAGAAAATGTTAAATGGTCAGCTGTAAAAGCGGTTAAAGTAACAGAAGAAGAAAAAGAAAAATATCCAATTAAAGGCAAACCAGGAGAATTTTATGAGTGGAAAATGGATATGAGTACTATCCAATCATACGAAACAAAAGAATTTATGGAAGCACTTTCTTTTATAGGAGTTTTACCAGAATAATTTGGGTAACAAGAAAAAATTTTATATATTTAAGTTATATGAAAATAAGTTATGCAATTACTGTCTGCAATGAATTTGTAGAAATACAACGTTTAGTGAGTTTTTTACTTAATACTAAACGTAAAGAAGATGAGATAATTATTTTATATGATGAAGCTCATGGTGATCCTTTAATAGAGGAATATTTAAGAGCTAATTCAATTAATGGAGAATTTAATTGGCATAAAGCTAAATTCGAAAATCATTTTGCAGATTGGAAAAATAAATTAAACAGTTTATGTACTGGTAATTATATTTTTCAAATTGATGCTGATGAATTACCTAATTATTATTTAATCCAAAATCTACCATCTATCTTAGAACATAACTCAGCAGTTGAATTGTATGTTGTTCCTAGAGTAAATACAGTAGAAGGTTTAACTCAAAGTCATATTCAAAAATGGGGATGGAATGTAAATCAAAATAAATGGATTAATTGGCCTGATTTTCAAACTCGAATCTATAAAAATATTCCTGGATTAAAGTGGGAAAATAAAGTACATGAAAGATTAGTAGGACATAAAGAATTTGCTTATCTTCCTATGGAAGAAGAATGGGCATTATATCATCCTAAATCAATCGAAAAACAAGAGAAACAAAATAACTATTATAATACATTATGAAAGAAAGAAAATATTTACCAACACTAAGTGAACTCATTGATCGTCTTAGTATTGTTCAATTAAAAGAAGTATTCATTCCTGAACACAAAAATGAATACGCTAAAGAAATAGCTGACATAGTATATGATATCCAGGCTCATATTAACGAAAATAAATCTGAAATTACAGCAGAAACAATTAGAGCTATTATTGTTTTAAGTCAAATGAATTTACATATTTGGCATAATGAGTCTAATTATCGTAAAGGTATTAAAGATGGTAATAATCTTGAATTAACACATGGTATAAATGGTATTCGTAATACTGCTAAAAATAAAATACAAGAAATTGTAGGTGGTAGAAAAGATTATAAAATTGACTGTTTAGCCGCTGAATTTAAAGATTGGGAAATTAGTTGGTAATATTTAATTAAAAAGTTGATTATGCGTATTATTCCTGTAGTACAAAGAACTCGTAAATACAATAAACCTCATATTTCTATTATTATGCCTAGTAGAAAAAGACCAGAAATGTTAAATGAGGCTTTATATTCTATATATTCATTAGCTAATCCAAACAACGTAAATTTTGAAGTAATTGTTAAGATTGATTTTGATGATTCTGAAACATTAGATTATATTAAAAATTGGTCTAATGAGTATGAAAATTTATATTTTTTAGTTAGTTCAAGAAAAAAAGGATTTATAAACTTAGTAGATTTTCAAGAAGATATGATTGATTTAGCTAAAGGAAAATATATTTTAATAGCTAATGATGATTTAGTTTTTGAAACCCAAAACTGGAATGATATTCTAGGATCTAGATTAAAAGAATTTAAAGTATATTTTCCTTATATAAATGGATATAGAGAAGGTCTTTATTGTATTCCTAAAGAATTATATAATATTTTAGGACATATTTCACATCATAGTCAAGTAGATACTTATCTTAACTGGTTAGGCCAAGTATTAGGTATTGTTGAATATATTGATGAAGTTAGAACTTATCATAAAAATGATGAGTTACAACATGATGAAACTAAAAATGATAAAATAGATGTTATGGATATAAATTTTAATAGTCGTGATTATCATAAAAATTCTCCTGAGTTTTATGAAGATATTAAAATTTTACAAAAAGTTCTTAATATTTCTAAATTAAATCCTATTACAAAAAATTAATTATAAATTATGAAAATTCCAAAGTATCTAAAAAAAGTAAAATCTGTAGATCTGACACCACAAGATTTAATAGATTTTGAAATTAAAATTAAAGAAGTATATGAAAAAGGAACTATTAAAGCTCCTATTCATCTTTCAAAAGGTAATGAAACTGAATTAATTGATATATTTCAATATATTCATCCTGAAGATTGGGTATTCTCATCTTGGAGAAATCATTATCATGCTTTACTACATGGCTATCCTCAAGATAAATTATTTGACTGGATAGTATCAGGCGGTAGTATGAGTACAAATTCAGCTGAACATAATTTTTATTCCTCAGCTATAGTAGGAGGTATTCTTCCTATTGCTTTAGGAGCAGCTCAAGCTCTAAAAATGAAAAATTCAGAAAGAAGAGTATGGTGTTTTATAGGTGATATGACTTTTGAAACAGGTACATTCTATGAAGTTCATAAATATGCTACTAATTTTAATTTACCTTTACAATTTGTTGTAGAAGATAATAATATGAGTACAAATACACCTACTGATCTAACTTGGAATGGTATAAAACGTTCTGTCCCAGATGATGTAATTTATTATTCTTATGAAAGAGGATATCCACATCATGGAACTGGAAGTTGGATTTTATTTTAAACTATAAAAAATTAAAAAAATATGAAATATAAAGACGAATTAATAAGATCAATGGAGTATTTAAATACTGATCCTAGAGTACTATTTCTAGGACAATCAGTTTCATACTCAGGAAATGCTATTTTTAATACATTATCTTCTATCCCAAATAATAGAAAAATAGAAACCCCAGTATTTAAAGATGTTCAAATGGGGATGTCTTTAGGTTTAGCTCTTGAAGGATATGTTCCTGTAACTTGTTATCCTAGATTTGATTTTCTCATTTGCGCTGTTAATCAAATGATTAATCATTTAGATAAAGCTAATTTAATGTCTAGAGGACAAATGAAACCTAGAGTTATTATTAGAACATCTATTGGTTCAACTAATCCTTTAAATGGTGGAGTTCAACATACTCAAGACTATACAAAAGCATTCACAGATATGTGTAGAGATCATATTGAAGTAGTTATGCTAAATGACCCAGAAGAAATATTTCCAGCGTTTGAAAAAGCATTATTAAGAGAAGATTCTAAATCAACATTATTAATAGAAAACGGAGATTTTTATAATGACAAGTAAAATTAAAGATGTTCAAGTCTTCCAACCAGATGCGTTTGAAGATTTTAGAGGTGATATATACACTACATGGGATGTAGAGAAATATCCTAATCTAAATTGGAGATTAGATAAATTCTCACATTCTAAAAAAGATGTATTACGAGGATTACATGGTGATTTCAGTACATGGAAATTAATTAATTGTTTACATGGTGAATTTTATTTAGTTGTAGCTGATAATCGACCTGATTCTCCTACTTATAAACAATGGGAATGGTTTATTTTATCTTCTAAAAATAGAAAACAAATTCTAGTTCCTCCAGGATGTGGAAATGCTCATTTTGTTTTAAGTGATGAATGTGTTTTTCATTATAAATTAGCTTTTGATGGTCAATATAATGATGTTGAGAATCAATTTGTTATAAAATGGAATTCACCTGAATGGAATTTTGAATGGCCTCATAATAATCCTATATTATTTAGTAGAGATAAATAAAAATAATAATGAATAAAATAACACCATTAGATATTGAAGAAATAGTTGGATTTCCTATTAGCGATTATTGTAAAAAAACTATGGAAAATTATGATCTTAATTTTGAATATTTAGATCAAAATCAACGAGATAAAATAATATTAGATATAATTAATCATATTAATCTAGATTTAGAAAAAGCTGGTCAACATAGACTAACAAAATGGGAAAATGGATGGTATGAAAATTTAGAAATCCTAAAAAAAGGAAATAATGTTAATAGTTTAGTACCTAAGTATTTTGGTAAATATAATGTGGCTAGATGGAAACAAGATTTTGTTAAAGGTAATTCTAAATATTTTGATTATTATCAACTTATAGTATTAGTAGATGCTATATTACATGAGTATGTAGGAGATAAATATAATAATTTATTTGAATTTGGGTGCGGCCCAGCTTATCATCTATTACGTTTTGGAGATTTTAATAAAGATATTAATCTAATAGGATTAGATTGGGCTACAGCTTCTCAGAATATAATAAAAGAAATTAATGATTTAGGCATAAATACTAAAATTAAAGGTCATCGTTTTGATTTTTTTAATCCTGATTATAATATAGATATACCTGAAAATAGTGCTATATTTACATGTAATGCTTTAGAACAAATTGGAGATAATTATAAAGAATTTATTGATTATTTATTACATAAAAAACCTTCAGTATGTATTAATTTTGAACCAATGGTTGAATTTTTAGATGAAGATAATTTAGTAGATCAATTATGTGTATTATATACTAAAAAAAGAAATTATTTAAAAGGATATCTACCATATTTAGAACAACTAGAAAAAGAAGGTAAGATAGAAATTATACTAAAGAAAAGATTACAAATAGGATCTTTATATATAGAAGGAAATCCTGTAATTATTTGGAAAATCAAAACTAATTAATTATATTTAATAATATTAAAAAATATGGACACTAAAGAATTCCAAAATCCAATAACTAATAGTCTTCTTAATACCGGATTATCAATACTTGATGATATTTTACCTTTAGAAGTAGCTAATCAAATTAATGAAGCTTTTAATAATACTACAGAATGGACTATTCAAAATCAACAAGAAAAAACTCATTATAGTACTGAACATAAATCAGAGAATATTTTTCTTCCTCAATCTAAAGAATGTTATTATGCTAAATTTAGTGAGTCTTATACTTTAAAAACAAATCCTTTAATTAAAGATATTTTTTATAAATATTTTATTCCTTTATTACAACAAGTATCCCCTTATACTATAAACTCAATTGATTATAGATGTTACAAACTAGACAAAGGAGATCATTATCGTTCTCATATTGATGATTTTTTAGGTTCTATAAATCTAATTTATTATGCTAGTAAAGAATGGAGATGGGATTGGGGAGGAATATTAAATATTAATTCACATACAGATCAAGAATTATGTTATCCTATTCTTCCTAAATTTAATAGACTAGTATTATTAAATAATAAAATATTTAGATCTCCACATCATGTAAGCTCAGTAGAGCATTTTGCTCTAAATCCTAGATATTCAATTGTATCATTTAATAAATAAAAATATGTTTAAAAATCAAAAAGTTTTAGTTACTGGGGGCGGCGGTATGATTGGTCGTTCATTAGTAAAATTCCTTTTAGAAAAAGGAGCCAAAATTACAATAGCAGATCTTACTGAGCCTTCTGATCTTCCAGACGGAGTAAAATATATTAAAGTAGACTTACGTTACTTTGATCAATGTGAAAAAATCTGTAATGGAATGGATTATGTATTTAATTTAGTAGGTATTAAAGGATCACCTAAAATGTGTGCTGAGCAACCAGCTGATTTTATGGTCCCAATGCTTCAATTTAATACTAACATGATGGAGGCAGCTCGTAGAGCGAATGTTAAATGGTATCTATACACCAGTTCAGTTGGAGTATATGCCCCGGCTGAGGTATTTGTTGAAGATACAGTTTGGACAACAATGCCTTCTCCAAATGATAAATTTGCAGGTTGGGCTAAAAGAATAGGTGAACTACAAGCTGAAGCGTATGGTATTCAATATGGTAATAAAAATATATCAATTGTAAGACCAGCTAATGTTTATGGAGCGTATGATAATTTTAATCCTGAGAACGCAATGGTAGTTCCATCATTAATTAGAAAAGCTCAAGAAAACGATGTACTTGAAGTTTGGGGAGATGGAACACCTATTAGAGATTTTATTCATGCTGATGATGTAGCATTAGGGATGATATTTGCTGTTGAGAATAAAATTACTGAACCTATTAATTTAGGCTCAGGTAAAGGATATACTATTAAAGAAGTAGTAGACATGGTTGTTAAACATGCTAACAAAAATCTTATAGTTAAATGGTTAATAGATAAACCAGCCGGAGATAAAATTCGTCTATTTGATATGACTAAAGCTAAATCATATGGCTTTGATATCTCAGTATCATTAGATGAAGGTATTAAACGCACTACTGATTGGTTTTTAAATAATAAAGAAATACTAGATAAACGATATAATGCATTTGTAAATCACTAAAATAAAATATGGAAAATCATTTTAAAGACAAAGTAGTTGTAGTAACTGGAGGTAGCGGTTTTATTGGATCACATTTTTTACTTGAATTAGTAAAATTAGGAGCTAAAGTAAGAACACATACTCATCATTCTCCACTTCAAATTGAAGATAATGGAATTGAAATTTATAAAAATATAGATTTAACTAAACTAGAAGATTGTATTAAACTAGTTGATGGAGCAGAATATGTAATTCATTGTGGAGGACAAGTAGCTCATCCATCAACTGTACCTACTGATGTTCAAATATCATTAAAACAATTAACTTTAATAGGTAATGTTTTAGAGGCATGCGCTAAAACAGGAGTTAAAAAATTCTTAGATTTAAATAGCTCTACAGGTTATCCTGATATTAGAAGACCTTTAACTGAGGATGAATATTGGGTTGATGAACCATATAAGTCATATTATGGTTATGGTTGGGCAAGACGTTATAGAGAAAAACTAATGGAACATGTTTCTAAATTCTCAGGATTACATATTGCTTTAGCTAGATGTACAGCTATATTTGGTCCATATGATAATTTTGATTTAAAAACATGTCATGTTGTTCCTGCTCTTATTAAAAGACATTTAAGTGGTGAAAATCCATTTGTTGTTTGGGGTAGTCCAGATGTGGTTAGAGATTTTCTATATGTTAAAGATGTTGTAAAAGGAGCTTTATTAATTTTAGAAAAAGGAGAATCTATGAAGCCATATAATTTAGGTTATGGTGGTGGTATCACAATTGGTGAAATTGTAAATTCAATTTTAAAAGTTACAGGTGAAACTCCAGAAGTAATTTGGGATGTAACAAAACCAACAACTATACCTTTTAGAGCAGTAAATACAGATCGAATTCAAAATGAATTAGGATTTAAACCTACATACACATTTGAAGAAGGTATTAAAGAAACTATAGCATGGTATATTAAAAATAAAATATGAATAAAGTATTAATTACTGGAATTACAGGAATGGTTGGCTCACATTTAGCTGACTATTTATTAAAAAATACAGATTGGAAAATCTATGGTTTATGTAGATGGAATGATTCATTAGAAAATATAGAACATCTATCTGAGGAAATAAATAAAAAAGAACGAATTGAATTAGTATATGGTGATTTAAATGATCTAGCTTCATTGTTAGTAGTAGTAGATAAATCAAAACCAAACTATGTTTTTCATTTAGCCGCTCAGTCTTATCCTCAAACTAGTTTTGATTCACCAATTGAAACTCTTCAAACTAATATTTTAGGTACTACTAATTTATTAGAAGCACTTAGACGATCAGAGTATAAAAATGCTATTATTCATGTTTGCGCTTCAAGTGAAGTATTTGGTCGTGTACCTAAAGAAAAATTACCTATTAACGAAGAATGTTCTTTCCACCCAGCGTCACCTTACGCTATATCAAAAGTAGGAACAGATTTAGTAGGTAGATATTATGCTGAGGCATATGGTATGACTATTATGACTACACGTATGTTTACTCATACTGGTCCTAGAAGAGGAGATGTATTTTCAGAATCAACATTTGCTAAACAAATAGCTATGATTGAAGCTGGATTACAAGAACCTAAAATATATGTCGGTAATTTAGAATCATTAAGAACATATGCTGATGTTAGAGATGCTGTTAAAGCATATCATATGTTAGTGACTGTTAATCCTAAAGGAGGAGAATATTATAATATAGGTGGAACATATACTTGTAAAATAGCTGATATGCTTAATTATTTAATAAGTAAATCAACTATCTCAAATATTGAGATAGTAATTGATCCCGAACGATTAAGACCAATAGATGCTGATTTACAAATACCTGATACTACTAAATTCTCTAATCATACAGGTTGGAAACCAGAATATACATTTGAACAAACTATGAATGATTTATTAGAGTATTGGAGAAATAAAATTAAATCTGGACGTAAATTTTTAAAACGATGAAAATATTAGTTATAGGAGATAGTTGTGAAGATATATTTCGTTATGGTAAAGTAGAAAGACTTGCTCCTGAAGCTCCAATCCCAGTTATTATTCCTGAAAAAGAAATATCTAACCCAGGAATGGCTGGTAATGTAGTTAGAAATATAGAGGCTTTAGGTCATCAAGTAGAGTTTATCACTAATATATCTCAAATTAAAAAAATTAGATATGTTTGTTCTAAATATAACCATTTACTATTACGAGTAGATGAAAATGATAAATGTGAACGTATATCTCATTCTATATTAGAAAATATAAAATGGGAAGAATATGATGTTGTTGTTATAAGTGATTATTGTAAAGGATTTTTATTTGAAGATGATATTAAATATATTTCTTTAAAACATCCATTAACATTTTTAGATAGTAAAAAACTATTAAATGATTGGGCTTATAATATTAGTTTTATTAAAATTAATTTTCATGAGTATGAAAGAAATAAAAATATTTTAGAAAATGATTCTACACTTAAAAATAAAACTATAGTAACAAGAGGTAAATATGGATGTGACTACCAAGAAAAAAATTATCCTACTAAAGAAGTACCTGTAAAAGATGTCTCAGGAGCCGGAGATACATTTTTAGCTGGATTAGTAATTGAATATACCAGATCAAAAAATATAGAATCAGCTATTAATTTTGCTCAAGAATGTACTACAATAGTAGTCCAAAAATCAGGAGTGTCAACAATTTAATAAACAATTTAATGAACCAAGAAATCTCAATTTATTTTAAACAAACCAATTTTGGACAATTTTGTCTTTTACAAAACGATTTAATTAGTAATTGTATTAATAATTATGGATTTTGGGAAAACCATTTATACTATTTATATTCTAAAATAATAAAAGAAACTGATATTGTTTTAGATGGAGGAGCAAATATTGGTTTTCATACTGTTCAATTTGCGGCTTTAGCTAGTAAAGGTAAAGTTTATGCTTTTGAACCTCAATCATTAATATTTAATATGTTATCAACTAATATTTTAATTAATGGAGCTAGTAATATTGTTCAACAATATAGATTAGGTTTATCTAATGATGAGACTATAGAAACTCTTACTCCTATGGATAATCCGGGAGTTTATATGAATGATACTTGTATTAATTGGGGAGGTAGAGGATTCACAGAAGGTGGAGGAAATGAAGAAGCAACAACTACTACTCTAGATAGTTTTAATTTAGATAAGTTAGATTTTGTTAAATTAGATATACAAGGATTTGAATATAAAGCATTAATGGGAGGTATTAATACTATAAAGAAAAATATGCCTACTATTTTTATTGAAAACTATGATGGTAGATGTGCTGAGCATTTAGTAGAACAAGAACGTGCTCCTATTGATTTATTATTAAGTTTAGGATATAAAGGATATAGATTACTTATAGGAAATAATGATGATTGTATATTTACTAATAATGAAGAAGTAATTAATTTAATTAAAGAAAGTAATTATAATTTTGAAATAATAAAATAATGGAAACAACAGCGGTAGTATTAGGATGTCGTAATGATGGTTATAAAGAAGATGAAAGAATTATAACTTGTTTAACATCAATGATTGAAACTTTTGATGAGGTTTGGTTTTGTGATTGGAATTCACCTTCACAAAATGGTCCTTTATTGTGGAGACTAAAAGATAAAATTCCTCAAGTAGGAAAAATTAGACATATTGTTATACCTGAAGATATAGTTAAGATAATTTCAACTAATCTACCAAATATAAGTCCATATGCTTTTATGTTAGCTCAAAATTTACTTATTCGTAGATGTACAGCAGATTGGATTATTAGTACAGCTATGGATATTATTGCTCCTAAAAAAGAGTACCTAGATAATTTCATATCTAAAGCTAATAAAAATACTTTTTACTCTATTTCTAGAAGAGATGTAGAATACTCAGAATTAGAAAAAACAGGATTTGAAAATTGGAGAGAATTTAGAGACAAAATGGATATTGAAAGTCAACCAAGATATTTTCCAGCTCAGGTGACACCTAATGATAGATGGAGTTTGATTAATTGTTGTGGTGATTTTCAACTAGCACATAAAAATATTTGGCACACTATTAAAGGATTTGAAGAGCAAATGATTCATGCTTGTTATAATGATACTAATGTACAGAAAAAAGCTGTTTTAAATGGATATAATTTAGAAGCATATTTTGATTTACCTTTATATCATTTATCTCATACTGGAATGGGTAATGATGGGTCTTCTCCTTCAAAACAATACTACAATGATCCTTGGAAATGGGTTGAATATTTTCAAGAATCAGAAAATGATAAGAACTGGGGATTTGGAGACACAGAAATTGAATTTGAGATTATTTAAAGATTAGGCCTCCTTTATCTTTTAAATTATATTTATAAAGAAAGAAAAAATATGACAAATTTTAAATCTTATGTTTACTATTCAAAACATGATAGTAAAAAAGAATCTATTGATAAAGTGAAAGTAGTAACTGAAGAAGATGCGGTTATTTATTTTTCTAGTAGAAAAAAGATGGATATAGAAACATTTAATAAATTATATACTGTTCATGAATCTAAATAATTTTGGAAAGAATTTAAAATTTAACCAGCGATCTGAGAAAACTAAAAAAGTATTAACCGAAAAAGAATTATTTATTGAGTTAATGACTATGTTAGAAGAAACATGGGATCGTTCAAATGAGTCTTATGAAAAATATAAAATCAACTTATTAGAATATGAGGAAAGTTTCTATCAAATGATAGAAGGTTTTATGTTCTTAAAATATGGGGATTGGAAAACAGAAATTGCCTTATGGTATATTTTTATTAGAAAAGATGAGGAAGGAGAAATCCTACCATTAAAAGTGAAATTTCATAATTCAAAAGAAGATGAAGAAATTTATCTAAAAAACGCTACTGACTTATGGGACATATTAGAAAGATTAGACAAAGAAGAAAATAAATAAAGGTTATGAAAAAATGTAATGCATGTGGAGAAGAAATCCACCCAAAACGATTAGAGATTCTACCAACTGCCACACAATGTGTAAAGTGTTCTACAACAGGTAAAAAAGCAGGAGTCACAGTTACTGTAGGTGAAGGTGATCATACTTACAATGATGTTGTTATTATGGATAGGGAAACATTTAATGAATATAAAGAACTAGAGCGTAGATTATACGGTAAAAGGTCTGATGAAATTGAACACCCAGAAATCGAAGATGAAGAAGCAGTTGATGTTGATGAGGAAGAAAATGAATTAGATGGAATTGAAGAAGTAAAAGGAGATGAAGACCACGGTTTAGATCTAACTTATCTTTTAGAAGAATAATGAAACCAAAACCACTTACAAAAGAACAAATACTATTAGCTATGCGAATGACTAAATCCAATAAAGCAGCAGCTAAGTATTTAGGTGTTTCTTATATCCATTATAAAATGTGGGCTAAAAAATATCATGAATTTGAAGGTGGTAGAATGTTATTTGAGGTTCATAAAAATCAAGCGGGTAAAGGTATTCCAAAACATATGCTCTCAGCTAGACAAAGCCAATGGAGTGTAATAGATGTTATAAATGGAACAATTGCTCCAACTCATTTTAGTCCTGAGGATTTAAAAAAGAAATTAGTAGATGAAGGTCATTTGAAAGAGGAATGTGCAATATGTGACTTCCATGAGCGTAGAGTAAATGATTATAAAATACCATTGATACTTGATTTTAAAGATAATAACGCAAATAATTATAGTCTAAGTAATATAAGATTCTTATGTTATAATTGTTTCTTCCTAAATGTAGGAGATATATTTAATCAAAAAGATATTCATCATTTAGAAACACATCAATCAACATTTGGTACTAGTGAGGCTATTGATTTCCAGTTAGATGATTATCAAAAGGAACAACTAGCTAAATTAGGTTTATATGATATTC
>Ga0315909_10004506_pt1 | contig 16385 bp, 17 predicted proteins | sample LakEriMetagenome_11_FD_203527 | JGI IMG/M metagenome (GOLD analysis project Ga0315909, IMG submission 203527) | Freshwater fungal communities from buoy surface, Lake Erie, Ohio, United States - Buoy 2 MA125 | ecosystem: Environmental > Aquatic > Freshwater > Lake | place: USA: Lake Erie, Ohio...
GTCTTCTTATCCTCTGGGGTAGTTGTAGTTGTTTCTGTGCTAGTAGAAGAAGTCGATGAAGCTGGTTGTGGTGCTGCTTCCGGTTTAGTCTCAGCCGGTTTTGCATCAGCAGTTTTAGTCTCAGCTGGTTTAGCACCAGGTTTAGCAGTAGATGATTTTTTAGGCTTCATGTTCATTGGAGTAGCGGATTTCATATTCACAGCTTTAGATAACGACATGTTAAATGAGTCTGCAAAATCCTTATTCTGCTTAGCTATTGCTCCCTTAGCTACTTTACGAACTATGTATAGACCTGCAAGAGTTTGACCGAATTGTTTAGAGAATAAAACAGTGGGATCTGACTTAGCCGAATCGATTAACTTTTTCAAAGAGTTCGTGAAAATGTCGGAGATCTTCTTCATTTCTTTGTTTCCTGTAAGTGCCTTTCTGAATTCACCCGGATTGCCTCCAGCTTTTGACATTGTTTCTGCTATACCTTTACTCAATCCTTTTAGTATTCCTTCTAGCTTAGGATCTACCGATTCTTGTCCCATACCTTTGGATATCTTGCTAGTGGAAGATGCCATTATAGAGGTTAATTTTCCTGCCAATTCAGAAGGGTTGGAAAGTAATCCTTCGTTTAAGATTTCATCTATCATTTCGTCTAAACCTTCCTCTAAGCAAGCTTGGTCTAGGAAATCCCATTCTGTTTCGCTTTCATGAATTCTTGATTCTACGAATTCACCGAATTTAATTATGTTGTTCATATTTTCTGGTTTTGTTATATCTTCACTTAATTTTTGATTTGGCTGCATAACGGGAGCATTCTGAAGCCATTTAGAAATACCTAAAGTTTTGGCTGCTGCTCTTTCGTGATATGCTTTATGTGGAAATGCTCCACATGTTGGACACTCTTTTTCTTGGTCCTCTATGCTTTTGCCACATCCCGAACAGATGTCTTGTCTTCTTCTTTCTGATAGAAAATTAGATATCGGTTTTAATTCTTTCATATTATACGTATCTTAATGCTCTAGAAACGTTGATCAATCTCTTAGTTAATCCGTCGATGTCTTCAATCTTAGTTGCCATATCAACATACTGAGCCATTTTATCGTTTCCTGTGATTAGACTCTTAACTGACATTGAACCTTCTTTTAAAAGGTACTTGATTAGGATTGCTTTAGCGTTCTCGTGTACTGCTGTTGAGTCGTGTTCTTTGTCAAAGAAAACTGTTTGACTCACTTCTGCAGCTGCATCGTGGAAATAGTTTGCTAGAAGATCGTTTAGTTCTTCCATTGTTTCCTTATCCTCAGCTGATGCTCTCCATCCAGGTATAACTAATTTCTCGTCTAGCTTTCTACCTTTAGCTCTTTTAAAAGTTCTTTTTGCAATAGCAATGAAAATCGCGTTAAACATCTCAACGTCTTCCAATCTACATCTTAGTGTGTTTTCGCCTGTTCTGAAGTTAACAGAATTGATTGGCATTCTTTGTGTGTTTGTAACCGTCCATGTTTCGTAGTCGGTTTTCTGAATCATTTGTCCGTGAGCGTCTCCACCCACTAGATCTTTAATTAGATCACCATAAAGCTGTTTAGCTCTTTCTAATGCTCTTAGGTAGAAGTAGTATTTAACTTTACCGCCTTTGGAAATGTCTCTTACTAAGCTAACGCTCTTATTTCCTGAATATCTGTCCATTTTTCCCACGAAGTCGAGCTCAATCAATCTTTGCATTGTTGCAAGTTCTAGAAGCTCCGAATTGGAAGGATGTGCTAATTGATCCCCACCCATCAGTGGTTTTAATCTTTCCCTGATTTCGTCAAGATCAAGCTCTTCACCTGCAGGATACATCTCATCAAAATTAACCTTCTCGTTAACATCTCTCTTACTTATGAGTGAAGCTGGTATACCGTTCTTAACGATTCTAAGCCAGATGTGTCTGAATAGTTCTTGTGGAGTATCAAAGCTGGCAAAACCGTAAGTTTCTAATCCAGGTTTGCTTGAGTAGTGTTCTGAACAGTAGTTTCCGTCCTCATTAACCCACATAGCAGTTTTAGGCATTGAGCTTCCAGCTATATGGAGTCTTATTTTTTGATCATCTAATCTTTGAACAGTTACCCCAAGTCCTCTTTTAAGGTCTCTTGCTGACGGAAGATTGCCATCGAATGAATCTATTAGATCTCTTCCTGGAGGATTTAACCAAGATTTGCTCCAATAAGCTTCTCCTATGAATTCGTCGTATTTTGAAACTTTTTCCATATTATAATTTAGCTTTGATTTTTTCTATTATTTCATCTTTGTTTTTTAGTACGGTTTGGAACTTTTCGAGATCCTTTTGATTTCGTCCACCTCCACTATTAAGAATATTTTCTATTTCTGCGATGACAAATTCAGTACTTGCTAATATATCCTCTATGTCCGATTTAGTGTAATCGTTTCCGATGATAGCATCAAAAACATTTAAACCTGCCTGGTTGAATATTCCCATTTCTTTGAATTCTTTCATGAAATCATTTTTGGTTATCTTCTTCTGTTCAGCAATTATTTCTGCAACAATTCCGGAGATATTTTCCCATTCTTTTTCCGTAATGGTTCCTTCTATTAGAGCTTTAGATGATATTATCAGGGATTCGATTATTTTCTGAACAGTAAGATCGTTTGATCTTTTATAGAACATATCGACTGCCTTTTTAATGTTGCATTCTCTGTCGAATTTGTCCATTACTTCTTCTATCAAATCCTCCGGATATCCTAGCATTTCATAGTTTTTTCTAGGATCGGTAGATCTAAGAATCGAGGTGTTATTTATATCGTGACAATTGGTAACTTTTCCATCGAATGTTATAGTTGTTCCGACGAGATACATTCGATCGGTTGATTCTAAAGAAAAATTGAAAATGTTAATCTGAAGTCCCTTATCAGCATAGTTGTAAAAACTTCCTTTGTTAATACACCAAACTCCAACAGAGCATAATTCCTTTTGTGCTTTCTCGGTACGCATACTCATTACCAGATAACCACTATCAGAATAAAGAATACCAGCTTGCGGAGCGATGTTTTCTAATTCCTCCATTTTCTTCTGGAGTCCTAAATTTTGGTAGCCTTTAACGTAGCTGGCTACATAAGAAGTTACGTCCTCTATAGGCCAAGTTGACAGGGATTTAATTTTAGCAATTAAGCGTTTTACTATTCTACCGTCCAATTTTTTTAATTCGATAGCTAGATCATTCAATGCTTCCTGTTTATCCTTACTTGCTGAACGATACCTGTCTCTTAATTCTCTAGGCATATCATCAACAAACCATTTAGCTTCTTTGGCTCTTCTTATAGCACTAATCTCATTGGTCAATTGAGCGAATCCAGTAAGCCCATCCACTTCTGCAGTGTTTGCCCACTGATCTATTGGTTTACTTAACTGCTGGAGTATGTGCTTTTCGTTCCTTGCTATGTTTAGGATTTCCCCTAGCTGTTCTAATGTTACACCTTGTTCAAAATAGAACTTAATGAATGGCATTGCATATCCGGGGTAACCCTTAGTTAGATCAACGATCTTTAAATAGCCCTCGTCTCTTAATGCTTCTTCTCTCTCTTCCGGAGTTAGTTCATTTGCTCTCTTATTAAGTTGCTCGGCATATCTACTCTGCATAAAACCTTTAGTAGCAGAGATGTTTTCGTCAATTCTTTGAATATCTAGCCAAACTCTGAAAGATTCTAGTACTATTCTCATTTTAATTTAGATTTAATTCTTTTGGCTATGTTTTCCTCCTCCTTAATCACATTTTTCATGCTCTCAATTTGGGCGGATTTTAATGGTAGGCTTCCTTCTGCATTGAGTTCCAAAACATACTTAATCTCCTCGATTCCTTTTTCGGTTGCTTTTAATATCTCCTCGATATCATCTTTGGTGTAATCGTCGCCTATAAGTCTGTTGAATACGTTTAGTGTTGCTTCACTAAAGATACCGTATTGTTTAAACTCTTTCATAAAGTCACTTTTCTTAAGACCTTTAACATCGAAGATGATCTGAGCGACCAATCCAGAGATTTTTTCCCAGTCTTCCTGTGGCATAGCACCAGCTAAGAAACCTTTTGAAGTTGCGATAAGTGATTCGATGATGTTTCTAACAGTAAGACCTGATCCGTCTTTGTAGTATCTTTCAAGAGCGATCTTAATGTCACACTCCATTTTGAACTTAGACATAACGGTATCAACTAGATCCTTGGGATAACCAAGTCCTTCTAGCGCATCTTTTAATGTTCTGAAATTGTTACCGTTTTTGTCTTTTAATCTGTTATTAGGTCTTGTTGCATCAGTGTGAATCGATCCGTCTTGGTTAACTGTGATTCCCACTAAGCTATGGATATCGGTAACTGGAACGTTTCCGTTATAGATATTAATCTGTACTCTGCCGCCACCATATGTCCAGAATGTTGAATCATTTCTGATACACCATGTTGTGTCTGAGCATATTGCTCTTTGAGCTTCCGGTGTTCTTGCAGATTCCACGATGTAACCGTCTTTAGAATAAAGAATACCAGCCATTGGACCTAGATCCTTAAGTTTCTTAAGTAATCCAGATTCATCTTGGTCCCATCCTTCTACAAATTCTAAGGCATCTTTAATAATATCTGAGAAAGCCACCTTTTCATCCTTATACTCAGGATAAGTTCTGGTGTCTTCGTATTTCTTTAGACCTTTGGTGAATTCTTTCCAAGCATTTTTTCCGTCTTTGTCTTTCAACTGTTCTAATTGGTTGGAGATTTCTGTAAGGTCGTCAATTTGTTTGTCTGTTGCTTTTGCAAAAACCTTTCTCATTTTACCTGTTAGTTCAGAGTAAAACTTTCTTAGTTTTCTTTTTCTCTCAATGTTTCTAAGGTCGTCTCCCAAAACCTCATATCCTGGACGGATATCATCTTCAGTAGGCTCTATTTTAGCATAATCATTAATGTTCATAGACAAATCCTGTCCTAGAGTTTGTCTATATTTCATTAGATTATCAAAAATCTCTTTTAGTTCCTCCATGTGAGCTTTTTGATCGAATCTAAATCTCACGAACATTGGTGTGTACCCCGGAAATTTTGCAGTTAAGTCCTTAATTTCCTTAAATTTAGGATCGTCTAGTATCTTTTTTTTGGTTTCTTCGTCGATCTCAGAGGTTTTTATCTTTTTTGCTAAAGCATATCTCTTTAAAAGATAGTCCTTAGCAGCCTGGACGTTTTCCATCAGGGCTTGCTTCTCAGAAAATGTTGGGAAACTATATTTCATCATAAGGTATAAATTTATATCGATGATATATATTCAAATTAAAAACCAACTATGAAAGTTTTCACCAAAATAGACGAGTTTTTGGCAGCTAAGCCCCAAACTGCTCCTAGCCAGCCAACTACCAAGCCTGGGGTTGATCCTGGAACTAGACCTACTCCTTCAAGGCCAAGCCCAATCAGAAGGGACAAACCAGCTGTTGATCCAGCTCCTAAAGCTAAAGCAGCTAACGTTGTTGATAGATTTATGAGAGAGCTTAAGAAGTCTAAAGCACCTATAAAATTCGACATTTCAAAATTAAAAGACAGATATGAATCTTAAGTCATTCACACAATTAGTAGACGAGGCTTCTTTAAGAGATAATCCAGGGATACCTGGGGAAGGCGGAAGCGAAGGAGATTACCTTTCAAAAGTTGAAGGTAGAGCCAAAGAAAGATTAGATGCACTTCAAAGAAGACACGGAGCTGATATCCCTAGATTCATGTCATTGGTTTCTAGAGCAAGACAAATCCAAGCAGGAAAAGAGAAAGAACTAGAAAAACTTGCAGAAGACGCAATCAGAGCTTATTACGGATCTATCTTAGAGGAGGTTACTTTAAATATTAAGTTCCCAAAGGATGATCAGATTAAGAAATCTATGGAGAATGTTCAGCCAGAACCTCCAGAAATGCCACAGCTTAAAGAACTTAAGGACGCTGATATCATTTCAGAAATTCAAAAAAGAAAGATCGCAAACAACATAACTCAGGGTGAAGCTAAAAACACTAAGCTTTGTTTAAATCTACCTGAGGTTAGAGACGGTTTAATTAGAATCTTAGGTCAAGAGCAAGGAACAGAATACAAGGATCTCCTTAATAAAATCACGGATATAGCAGGATTCTTTGATTGGCAAATCCCAATGGAAGTTCAGTTGGAGATGTGGACAAGAGATAAATCAGGATTCAGTGGATCAGTAACAGTTGAATGGAACACAGACAAGGAAGAGGATTCAGAAGAGCTTGCACAAAAGATCTTAGGTGAATTGGAAGACGATACTGAGGTTCCTGAAGAAACTGAAGATCTATTCGCACAAACAGGTCCTACTATTAATGCTTTAGGTACCGATTTCGCTATGTTACTTCATGAGACAGTTAAGGGTATTTATGAGCTTATCGCAGCAGTAGGTATTCCTGATGATGAAGAAACAGCAGAAACGGTGATCATGAACACAGATTCATTAGCGGATGAGATCGAAGATCTTAGATACGGTCCAGAAATTGCCGCAGATCTTAGAGACTTTATTACGCAATTCCCTGAATATGACGATATTCCTAATCTAAGAGAACACGTTTTCGGTAAGATGATGGCAATGGATGCTAAGGATTTCCTTAACCTTATGTACATGATCCTTAATGAGGATCCTAAGGCTAAGCCTGTTGTACAGGAGTTCATTGATGAGATTGCAGAAGAAATTGGCAAATATGAGCTTGGACAAGCAGGTATTGATAATGACGATGACTACGAACCATCTGAGGAAGCACCAGGAAGAGCACCAGCGGAGCCTGAAGAGGTTGATTATTCGGAACTTTCAAAAAGGGAGATCGAGAGATTGATAGATGCTGCCTTAGATAGAAAGGATTTCGATACAGTTAGGGATCTTTCTAAGTATTTAAAGGAATCAAAACAGCAGGAGATATTCGAAAAACTCCACAGAGAAATGGGGTATCCGTCAAATACTGCGGAATAAAAACTGATATATAACAAAAACAAATCATAAAACTAATAAATGAATATGGAAAACAACAGACCAGTATTTGAAAACTTTGGCGATTTCGTCAAGTTTGTTTACGGAGACGCAATCTACGAAGCGGTAAAATTAACAGATCTTTCTGACCTACAAACCACATTAGGAAGTAACGGGATGGATGCTGCGGGTAAAAAAGCACTATCTGAAATAGAAAGCTTAGCATCTCAATCGGGTATTAATTTTACTGCCGATGATTTAAGTCAGATAGGAGTAGTATTAGGAAAACTAAGTATCCCTGACGTAACACAGATAGACTCTGTGGATGTAGATGTACAGCAATTCGAATACGACAACTTAAGAGGGGGAGCGGTTAAAACCCAAAAGGGCGATAGAGTAGGTCTTGCCCAGTTTTTAACTAAAGCAAATAAGGAGAATTTAAAGCCCCAATCAGTTGGAAAAATACCAGATGTAAATAAGGAAAAGAAAAGATTCGAACTAGACGAGGATGGAGATTTTGTAAAGGGATCTGGTCTTCTTGGACAGTATTTGCCAGTTACTATAGAGGGAACACTGGATTTAAAGAAATGGAAATTTTCTGACCCTGTTAAAAATTCTCAGATATCTACACCTAGTTTTGCAGATCCGGTTACCAAGGAAACCTGGAAAAACAAAAATCTGAAAGATTCAACAGCTACCAATCCTCAGACAAACCTACACGCAATATATGCTTTGTATTATCCATCCAAAATAGAAAACACCGGACAAGCTTATGAAAGTAAAGAGGTAGAAACTTTTGTCCGTCCTAAAGCAACTGTTACTGAAAAATTAAAGCCAATCGTTGTTCAGGAAGACCTTCCTCTTTTCAAAGTAAACACTGCAGAGTTAACGGAAGAGGGAAAAAACTCAATTATGCAGGCACTATCTAACGTAACCACAGCTAAATCAATTTCGATTAGAGGAGGAGCTTCTCAAGAAGGTACTCCAGAAAGAAATAAAGAACTTTGCAAATTGAGAGCTGCAGCAGTAGCTGAATTTCTTAAGCCTACTTTCCCTGGTACCACCATCACTGCAGACGAGGAAGGAGATATCCAACCTAAATCTCCAGAAACTGACGAGAAAACCAGAAAGACTTTCAGAAAGATCACTATGAACGTAGATGGTACATCCTTAGTTAAGCAGACAGGAAAAGAAGACGAAACTGTTACATTTATTAACACCGTTAAGAAGAGAGCACAGAAAGTTACTATCAAGGTAGCTTACATTACAGTAAACTCTTCAATGGTATCATAATAGAAAAACAAAATACAAAAAAAAGATCAAAGATTAAACTTTGATCTTTTTTTTGTTTGTTGAATTTATTAGTTCTGCTCTAACATCTGTTTTCTGACTGATTCCAATGTCGGACGAACTTGATAATCTTGGATTAGGATAAAGTATTTAAAACTGTCTTTTTCAAATACACTAAAGCTATATAGATCATATTCATAATCTTTGTTTACGTCACTATTGATGTCTTTAGTAAATTGGCCGTATAATTTTTCAGCGTTGTCCTTGTATTCAAGAGGCAAATCTGCTGGGATTTTTACCGCTTGAAATGCAAGAGGAATTTCTCCAGAGAAGATTGGTTCGCCAGCATTGTTAATTCCCAATACTTTATATCTCTCAATCTTAGCATACTCTGGATGCTGAGCTTTCATGAAGGTATCGATAGAGACGATAATACGTTCTGCTGCTGTTTGAGCTTTTACCTGTGCAGTGGTTACTGATGCGATAACGATTGCTGCGATTGCGATTAACTTTTTCATAACTTTTTTTATTTTGGTTTGTATTTTAATTACATCTCAAATATATGACCACAACCCGGATAAAAAAAATTTATATGAAAAAAATCTTAAAGTAATTCTCCGTCTCCTAAATCGTCTCCAGCATCAGATACATCCTCAGCTGCACTGCTTAGTAATTTTTTTGTAGCATCAGCATCTTCTCCCGTAGCTACATTAACTACATCTTTCACTACTGCTATTGGAGTAAGTGCTGTCTTAACTGTAGCACTGATCATGTTTGTTAAAAATCCCATGTCTTTTTGTTTTTTATAGTCCAGATAAAATGTATATCACTATTCCTGAGATTGTAATGATAGATGCTATGACGGCGGCAACTATTAGAATACCCCCGCTTTGACGGTCTCTCTCATCCTCTTCCCATCCTTCCCACTTCAAATTGAGCTCTTTCCTGCGGGATTCCATTTTTTCTCTGATCTCTTCTATTTCGAACTTTTCCATTTTCTGTTATTTATTAGTAGCCGTGACAGGACTCGAACCTACTCTCTCCCTTGTGATCGGGTGCGTTATCCCACACGCCCCACGGCTGATGTTTTTAATATTGTGTTCTTAGCAGTTGTATAACGTCCCACGCATCTTCTAAAGCATCGTGTGTTACTACACCTTCAATCTTAGCTCTCTGTTTGCATTCAAATAATGAAGGCATTGCTTTATCTTCATTCCAGTTTGTAAATATGACCGAAGGATCTATAATACGCTGTCTCACTCTGATAACCTGCTGCCATCTAGGTAATCTCTCTAAGAAGTGTTTGTCAAACGAAGCGAAGTTTTTACCTGCCACGTTAATTGTAGCTGGTTTTACATTTTTATTAAGCATCGGGTAAATCTTTCCGTTTTCTCCTCTAACAACCATTTGTCCTGGATCGATACCCATCTTCTCGACAGCATCATTATCATAAAGCCATCTGTAGAAAGCCTCAACAACCTGATCCTCCTGATAGAATTGCATACCCGTCATTTGCACAAGATCATTTTTCTCGTCCTGATCCTGAGCACTTTGATAATGGGCAACTGCTTCAATAATCTTCTTATTCATGTTGATCGCAAAGGGCGAACCAGTGATCTCGTTGTGCAGGATAGCTGCGTGAAACTTAGGAATCTCTTCGAAGCTAAGCTTCTTAGTGGTATCCTCGAGAATGGCACCTATTGAAAGAATCTGGTAACGGTCTTTCTCTAGGCCAGTTGTTTCGACATCAATTGAAATATAGATCATGGTGTTTATTAGTTTATATGGGATCCCGCCCTAATTTGTTCCAAAAGTAAAGTGAGCTCCCGGTCAAAAAAAATGAAAACTAGGATATATAAAACAAAAACCAAAAAAACTATGTTACTAAAGAATGGATCTAAAGGAGACGATGTAAAAAAGCTCCAAGAAAAATTAGGCTTAACAGCCGATGGTGCTTTTGGACCAGGTACAGAAGCAAAAGTAAAAGCATGGCAAGCAGCCAACGGTCTAACAGCAGATGGAGTTGTAGGAGATGGTACTTGGGCTAAGATGTTTGGCTCTGCTCCAGTAGCAGCACCAGTAGCTATTCCACCTTCAGCTTTTAAACTAGATGCTTTAAGAGGACACATCCCGGATTCAGTTATTGCACAAATCCCAGATACAGCAGCTAAATTCAACATCACTAACACATTAAGATTAGCACACTTTTTAGCTCAGTGTGGACACGAGTCAGGAAACTTCAAAGCAGTATCTGAAAACTTGAATTACTCTGCAGATGGTCTTAAAAAGATCTTCCCTAAATATTTCCCAGGAGCACTAAACGAATCTTATGCAAGAAATCCACAGAAGATTGCTAACAGAGTTTATTCTTCTAGAATGGGCAACGGAGACGAAGCATCGGGAGAAGGATTCAAATTCAGAGGTAGAGGATATATCCAATTAACGGGTAAATCAAACTACTCTTCTTTCGATAAATTTGTTGATGATGACATCTTAGCAAACCCTGATTTAGTTGCTACTAAATACCCTTTAATGTCGGCAGCTTTCTTCTTCAATAATAATAACCTTTGGGCTATTTGTGATAGAGGAGCAGACGTTGCTACAGTTACCGCAGTTACGAAAAGAGTAAACGGGGGAACTATCGGATTAGAAGACAGAATTAAGCACTTCAAAGAATTCTATTCACTTTTAGCATAATAAGTTTCCTAATTGAATCAAAAGGCCTAGGTTACTAGGCCTTTTTTATGAGCGATATATAACCCATATTAATTTTTAAGTTCTTGTAATATGGAAATATCCAATTATTTTAGCACGGAAATCCACGCATGGGAAAAAGAGCTATTTAATGATTTTATGTACTGCGGGCACAAACAATTTGTCCCCAACCATCTAGATTATCAGGTTCTGGAGAACACTGATAATAGATGGACACTCATCAATAGGGATGGAGAGTTCTTTATCCAATCAAACGTATGCCTTCATAGACAGGCAGAAATTTCTAGGGGTAGGGGAAACGGGAAAATTCACATGTGCAAAGCCCACTGCTGGACATATGACGAGGATGGTGCAATTAAATCGACCCCACATTTCCAGGAGAAGATTTACGGAAATTTAAAGAGAAAGAAGCTCGTGAATTGGAACGACGTTTTCTTTACCCAAGAAATAGATCTGGATTTAAAAAAAGCTGGCGTTGATCATCTAATAGATTTTGGTAAATATGAGTTTCATTCTTCATCCAAAACAGATTACAACTTTAACTGGAAAACGTTCGCAGAGGTTTACTTAGAAAACCTACACATATACGCCATGCACCCAGGACTTCGAAAGTTTGTGGATCCCCAAAATCTTGAGTGGAGTTTTGGCGACAGATGGTCTTTACAAAAGATTGGGGTAAGGGATTCTTTAACTGGAAATGATTCCGTTGCATACAGTGATATGATCGAAGCACTTAATAAAGATGGGGTTACCCCAGAATTCGGAGCGGTTTGGATTTATATCTACCCTAATATTATGATTGAATGGTATCCTAAGACAATAGCGGTATCCACAATATACTCACCAGAACCAGAGAAGACTGTAAATTACGTTGAGCTTTTCTTCGAAAAAGATGCTACTGAGGAATGGAAAGAAGCTTTTGAAAGAGTTTACAACGAAACAGCTTTAGAGGACGAGGAGGCTTGTTATTTATTACATAGAGGTAGAAAAGCTCTTTGGTTAAATGAGGAGTCTGAGAGTGGACCAGTTCAGGAAAAACTCGAGGCAGGTCTAATCCATTTCTGGAACTGGTATGATCTAAACCTATAAGGCCCGGGGATATATAATTCTAAAATATTCCACTTAATTGCCAACAGTTAGAACATTCGCTTACAACTCGGGTGCCGGTGTAACCGGCACCGCACAGTTCGGTCTGATAGCAGCGGGTGCAACAGCCTCTGATTATGGTAACGGACTCACGTGGTGGAGAGGACCTGATGAGTCTTTAAAGTACGTAATATGTCACACCTCAGGTGCCAGAACCGCTGGTCAGGGATCTTATGTAGTTCCATCCCCAACAATAGGATTCTGGGGATCTAATAAGACAGATGGTGAATTCATTTCACTCTGCGGTGTAATAGCAAACCAAACATTTTCGGATACTGCCTCTGCTAGAAGTTGGTTGACCTCAAACGGATACTGGACATCATATGTAAACACCTACACATATTACAGGTGGCAAATAACAACAGCCAAAACAATGCCTCCTGATGCTAACTGTGTACAGGCTGCAGAATTTAGATTCACCTTAAATGGAGAGGATCAAAGCATGACCGGCGTATCTGTAACTAACCCAAGCGGAAGTAATCCTCCCGGAGAAGAACCTTCTAAATTAATAGATAATAATCTATCGACAAAGGGACTAGATTTAAACTTCGTTACAAACGGTAACGTTACAAATTTTATATTCCAGTTTCCAAGCGCAGTTGGTTTTAACGGGTATAAATGGGCAACTGCAAATGATTCCGAGAGTAGGGATCCGAAATCTTGGACGGTTTCTGGCAGCAATAACGGATCTACCTGGACCACACTACACACTGTTAGTGGATTCAGTGCAACAGTTGCAAGAAACACCTGGCAAACATCACAAGTATATTAAATGGCAACAGCTAGATCTTTCGCATATAATTCGGGCACAGGAGTAACAGGAACAACCCAAGTTGGATCCCTAGCAGTAGGTGACACTTCTGCAAATTATGGAGCAGGACTTACGTGGTGGAATGGACCTGATGAAAGTTTAGGTTATGTCATCGGACACACATCAGGTGCAAGAACAGCAGGTAACGGAGCTATAAACGTAGCTTCACCTACAGTTGGATTTTGGAGATCGCCTTCTTTAACAGATCAGAGTTTTCTTGACACATGTAACTTACTTTTCAACCAGGGATTTGTTGATGGATCCACAGCTAAAACATGGCTTAATACGAATGGATATTGGACTTCTTACGTATCCTCATCTAACATAATATCGCAAAATCTTTTTGCTAAGCTTGATGCAAGTAATTATTCCAGCGGTACTTGGACAGACGAAACAGGTAATGGAAACAATGCAACAATAAACGGAGCAACGTGGATATCTACAGACGGTGGTATTTTTGATCTGGATGGGGTTAATGATAATATAAGTATACCACATACTTCCAATCTCAGTCTAAGCACATCAGCCCAAAGAACTATACAGGTTTGGGTTAAGTTTGACACTTTACCTTCCTCGGGACAGCAGATTCCAGTTTTCGGAAAGCTTTCAAACTCTTATGGATTTGATGGATATTGGGGTGGATTATATTCTAACGGAGGTGTGGTTAGATGTGTAACTAACGGTACTTCCACTCAAAAAATATCTGATTCAGTATTAACGATAACCGCCAATACCTGGTACTTGTTCACGTTCATTTCGCAGATAACGTCAACAGCAAACACAACTAAGGTTTATATCAACCAGACTCAATATATTACTACTGCCCACGGAAGTGATAGCTATAACGAATCCAATCCTCTTTATTTGGGATATATCGGTGCTGGGGTTTCTTCAACTTATCTGAATGGTAAGATAGGAGCATGCTATTTTTATACTAAAGGATTAACTTCTGAAGAGATAACCACGAATTATAACGCAACTAAATCAAGATATGGACTATAGCAAGGAAATCCAGTTTAAAACTAATATATAGGATAAAAAAATTAGAAAGCATGGAAACCCCCTTCGTACCTAACCACCTACATTTAATTGTAAAAGGTTACGTTAACACACCTCCTAGAAAAGAGGAAATACTGAATGACTGGTTTAGAAGACTGGTAGAAAAAGTGAGAATGGTCGTAGTCGCCGGTCCAACGTCAGTTTACGTTGATGAACCAGGAAACGAAGGACTAACAGGAACTGTAACTTTAGCAACTTCTCATGCAGCCGTTCACGTTTGGGATCATGATGTTCCCGCAATGTTTCAATTCGACATCTACTCTTGTTCACAATTCACGACAGAGGAGGTTTTAGAGCATTTAGACGAGTTTGGACTTATTTCATGTGAATACATTCGTATCGATAGAAACGGCGAAAGTATGACAGTTGTAGAGCAAAAGAAGATAGAATATACGGTAGCTTAATAAAACAAAAAAGCCTAGTAATTTCTTACTAGGCTTTTTTGTGGATTGTTAAAGTTTTTATGCTTCTAAAACTTCATTAATCATTTCAGTGATCTTCGCTTTCGATTGGTTACCGGATATTTTGGTAGCTTGCTCTCCGTCTTTTAGAAAGATAAGGGTTGGAATTCCTCTAACGTTGTATTTCTGTGCTAGTCCAGGCTCATCGTCTACATTCACCTTTTTAATCTCTACCTCAGAACCTTCGACATTATATTCAGTCATCAAAGACTCGATTGCTGGTCCCATAGCTTTACATGGTCCACACCATTCAGCGTAAAAATCTAATACTTGTACTTTTGCCATTTTTCTATTTTTATTAATTTATTTTCCCGTAAGGTCTTTTAATCCGCTAGAGTCAGTATACTTATAGAAATATTGTCTGATCTTTATTGGTTTTTCTATGTTAAAATCTAAAACAAGTTTCCAATCGGAAGCATTCGGTTTTTTAGATTTCATTTTTGGTAGTTGCTCGATAGCTCTTTCGTCAGCGTTATCCCCCGTTGATCCCCTGGTGGAAACCCCAGCATATGCTTTACCGTCTTTACTTTTATCTATTGTTGCTTCCCAATTAACGCTGTAATCATCGTTAACTTTTATCTTGATTTCGGTTACGTCTGGTTTAATTCCTGATAAGATCAATTCTTCTAGAACTTGGTTGATTCCTCTTCCCTGATCGAGCTTAACATTCGATTTCCATCTATTAGGAATAGGTCCTCCTCTTAACATGTATCCACCGAATCCATCAAGTTTCCTTCTGTCGAAAGCATGCAAAGCATCTGCTTTCATTAGGATCACTCTTGGAACTTTATAGCTTCCGGTAAGTTTAATAGGAAGATTTCCTATTAATAGTGGGGGTAGATTTGTATCCTCCTCTGAATCTGTTGACGTTACAACAGAAGTTCCATTGGTTCCGTTATCAACTGAAGCCGCTCCACTTCTTTTTGGAGCACTCTTAGATCTCATGTTAGGATTTTCCTTGTCAAGTATGTCAATAGAAACCTGATAAGGTGGTTTAAAATCTGCTCCCGTGATTTCATACCATCTTGCTTGACTGTCCTTCTTGGCTAACCAATGGTCATTTTCCACCTTGTATCTGTATGGATCCCCTGGTCTAGAAATGATTTGACTGGTTGCTGAATTTCCTTTACTTAAATCTGTGGTTTGGATGTATCCGGATTGATTTGTTATCCATCCATCGATTGCCTTAGCTATCACATCATAAACTGGCAAATTTGTGTGTGGATCTTTTACCTTGCCAATTGGTGGTTCTATCACAGTAACACCTTCTGCTCTGAATATATCGTAGTATTTTTTAACCTTATCCTCTGTTATCGATACGTTATATCCCCAGCCCCAAGACCCTTGAATCACGCAGAATTTAGCCTGCGGGAAAACTCTTCTTAATTCGGTCATAAGACCTTTAATATCGTCTTTGGGATTAAAAGCTCCGTTAGTTCCAATGTTTATCACAACGTCTTTAACACTTGGCGTAACCTGATATTTTGAAACAGCATCCTTTAACCATTTAACACCCATTCCGCTTTTCCATAAGCTTTTTTCTGATCCAGTGTTACCCAACATGGTAAGTGTCTTAGATCTTTTAAAGATTATAGGGGTACATGAGTCACCAATTATGATGCTCGTACCGTCGCTTTTCGATTCATTTAATCTTACAAACGAATCAAAGTTGTGTATCAGATTTGCCATGGATTATATATCCCTTGACAGTATTAAAGCTCGCTCAAAAGCATCATTTCTTTATCCCAAGCTCCCAATATTTGCCAGTAGAATCCAAATGGACTTTGTACCAATAAGATTGGATCTCTTTTTTCGTACGCCTTCCTGAATTTATCAGGTTCCGCAATAACGTAGAATACCGGTTTCTTTTTGCAAAGCTTCATCATGTGGTCACTGTAGCTCTTCATCGTTTGAATTGCAATATCAGGAAATTCAGGAACGA
>Ga0315909_10004511_pt1 | contig 16364 bp, 16 predicted proteins | sample LakEriMetagenome_11_FD_203527 | JGI IMG/M metagenome (GOLD analysis project Ga0315909, IMG submission 203527) | Freshwater fungal communities from buoy surface, Lake Erie, Ohio, United States - Buoy 2 MA125 | ecosystem: Environmental > Aquatic > Freshwater > Lake | place: USA: Lake Erie, Ohio...
CTTTAATCGCTTCGTAGAACGATCTATAAAAGACAGTTGATTCTCTCATAAGCAAAATACCCACCACCGCATGCAAAGGACTATCCGCGCTCGAATGAGCAATGGCAATGCAGCGATGATGGGATTTTAAATGTTTTCATGTACGGATAGTCAGAGCAAATATAGTCAAACTATACTTACTTCCAAATTAGTAGCGAAGATTTACTTTGTCCCTACGCTTGTAGTTATAAATCTCCTCAATCAATGCAACGTATTGTGCTACATCCGTGCAATGCTGCAACGCAGTTGGTTGAATTTTTAACTTTTGAATGAACTCAGTAAACTCAAAATTTGGATTATACAATAGATTGTACATAGCGTAGATAAATGCTCTTCGCTTATATCCATCGTAATAGGGTTCAAGTAGCAAAATCTTTTCGATGTTTCTTTCTGCTTCTTTAAGTGATTTAATTTTCAATAACCCGGTATTGAAATTACCAGCATTCTTTGTTGAACCCGTGCCGCTTAGTAACAACATACATTCATTGTGGCCTACTTGATACTTGTTTTTAAAATCACGATAGATTAAATAATCTTTGTATCCTAAGTTGCAGTATCCATTTAGATAGTCATCAGCATTCCAGTTCTTAGATAGCTGATTTAATCGATGCACTTCCGCAAGACCATAACCTTTACAAATCACATAATGCAAAGGCAATTTCAATTCCGTAATAACATCAAATCGATGTTGACCATCAATGATTTCATACTTCTCATTTACGATAATAACCGTAAACATGTACTGTTCATTCATTGACTTTTTTAGTCGATTGATGTGAAGCAGATTCTTAGTCCGATTACCATCCAATGGCTTGAATAAAAAGTAATCAGTTGTTGTGTGAACGTGGTGTGTGGCTAACACCATTGGTTCTTTCTTAGAAGATAACATAAAATAAAATTGTTTTTGATTTGCCTACTCTGTAAGGTTTTCGGCTACCCCTTTATTGTTCAAGATATACCTTAATTGTTGTTGTAAATTCTTCAAATGACCTGCACACCTTGACTGCATAACCTGCGTTTATCAGCTGTGCGTGAACGATTTTTTGTGTGTCCGATAGTTTGCCTTTCTCTGTCTTCATCTCGATGAACAGACCGTGGTAAGAACCTGATGCCATGCAGATCATCAAATCGGGCATGCCCGGCATAGCACCTTCAGCCTTCAGGATGTTCCAGCGTTTGGCTCTTTGCACAGGTGTACCACCTATGAACACACCATTAGGGAAGGAAGCGATTAATACGCGCGGGAATGAGTATCTAAACCATTCTACGCAGCGTTGTTGTATCTTGCTTTCCTCGTGCTTCATGCATTCATGGTATTAGATATGGCGAGCCAAAACTTACCGATGTAATCCTCATCCGCTTCCAAGTGGATCACGGGCAAATCCTTTTCAAGTTGTTGGTATTCCCAATGGCCCAATGAGTGAACATCGTAATCACAGCCAAGTGATACCGGGCAATAAGATACGGATGTTCTTTCAACTGGTATATCAAAGCGTACTATCATGCTGTTCTCATTATTGATAGTAATCAGGTAGCACATCCGGTTCTCGTTAACTATTTTCTTTTTGACTATGTACATGTTCTTGCCATTAATCCTGCGTATGTCGTGAACATCGTACTCACTTTGCATTGAATCGGTGAACTCTTCGTAGAATTCTAACTCGTCAAGCTTCTTATTCATCTCATTCCACTTGGCTTCTTTCTTATCGGTGGTAAATATGAACTTGCACCATTGAATGAGTTTGGCATTACTTACGTTTAAGTCCTTGCGTATCTTTTCAAAGCTAAGTTTATCAAAGTTCTTTACGATATACAGGATATCACTACGGCTTGGGATGTTGTCCTTACGTAGCTTCTTTGCATGTGGTTTGATTAGTACCCTTTTTAAGTTATTCATCACCTTCGTTTTTGATTGTTATTGATTTAATTAGTTCACACACCGGCACATCCATAGCCTTTGACAGATTAATAAGTTGCTGCAGCTTGATAGTCTTAGCATCATACAACCAGTTGTACAGGGTGCGGTCTGATATGGGGGTGCTGCTCTTGCGCATCGCACGAAGTAGGGCAGCATTACTGCCCACTGTCTTCGCGATCAACCCATTTAGTTTGTTGTGCTTTCTCATAGCTTTGGTTTGAGTTCAGGATTAACAGCGTAGAACACTTCGCGGTGAGCCTCACTAAACATGTGCATGAACACAGCGTCATCAATTGATTTGTATAGCTTGTCGCGCATATCAATTTCCAAACGTGATTTAACCTGAGCCATATCGTCGTACTTGCGTACTTCAATTTGCTTGTTGGTGCTGTAACTCATTACGGTAGTTAGCACCATGTCTGCAGACATACAGCAGTAGACATGCCCGAAGCTACCACAGGTGTAGTAGTAAGGTAGTGTGATTTCAGTAGTTCCGTTTACTACTGGATGGTAGGTGTTAACCTCAATTGTTTGTGTCATTGTATTGATTTATTAAAGATTAAAAAAATGATTTGAAATTTCAGTGTCAACCGCGTTAGCTATCTCGTCGTGCAACTCACGGTAGTTTGAATTGTCTATGCAATCAGTCATGTCTAACTTTTCGCACAGCACTCGATAAGATACATCGTCTGCATCGAACTCGGCAGGACTATCATAAGTGGCTTCACGGTAGTACGGATTGTAGCTTACCTCGATTGTAAGTAGTGCAGGGATAACGCTGCTCTCATGGTCAAACTTAAAATGATTCATTTGCTTTTGTTTTTGATTACCTTTGTATTGATGGGGACAAATGTAAGCAAGAATTTTCAGTATGCAAATTATTTCGTAAATATTTTTGGATAGCTGTATAAGTGTCAACATATCAAAGCATTACGATGCATGGCTCGACAAGGCTACAAGGCTTGCTCACGATAAAACAAAGGGAAGTGATCTATTGCATGAGGTGCTTGCCCGGTTAATGGATAGACCAGAACAGGACATAAAAGACATCGTATGCAGGGGCAAGGTAGAAGCATACATAAACAGGGCTATTTGGCTATCATGGCATAGTGCTCGCAGTGATTACGCCATAAAGTATCGGAAATACTACGAGCTGCACGTAGATAGACAGGTTGCCGACACGAAACAAGATGAAACATGGATAGGTGCGTTTATAGATGGGGAGTATTTATACAGCGCAATCGGGCGCATGAATGAGTTTGATGCAATCTTGCTACGTCTATACTCAAAACCTGACTTTGATTACAAAGAACTAAGCGTAACAACGGGCATACCCTACCCTTATCTACGCACATCAATACATAGGGCATTAAAAAAGATAAGAGAGTATGTTAAACTTCAACGCGCCATTGCACATTCAGAGAGAGAGGCTATCGATATGCAAAAAATGTAAGTTCTACCAAGGTGCTTTCGGTACTTGCGGCACACCTTTAATTGGTGGTACAGTCATGCCCGAAGAAAACGAGGTAACGTACTACAAAGAAAACATAAAGCTATGCGGTTGCTTCATGGATGTAAAGACAAAGTTCAGGTTCACGTCATGCCCAGCTCATAAATGGTTTGCCATTGATATGAAACCTGAAGAGATAGCCGCACTGGATGTCTTTATAGCACGTATAACCAAAAGCAACAAGATAGAACAGGACGATTTGCAGATGCTTTACTATTGGTTTAGCAAGATAACCAAGAAGCATGAGAAACCGAGCGCATGTGGCACGTGCATCCGCGATCTAATCAACGAGTTTAGAAGACAGCTAGGAAAAGTGAACGAAGGCAAATAACAATATCTTATCGAATCATATGGAAAAATCACGAAACGAAAAGGGCCACTTGTTACCGGGTCACGGTGGCTTGAAACCAAAGGGAGCGGTTAGTGAAAAGACTAAGATGTGGAATGAGTTAGGCGAATGGTTCGTGCAAGAAGGCGCGGCTAAGTGTATGCGCATCATGAATGATATGGAGGATGAGGAATACATCAAACACTACACAGCGCTACTCGAATACTTCAAACCCAAACAGGCACGTATCACACACAGCGGTGATGAGAAAGCACCCGTAATCATACAGGTGCATTCCGATTTGTGATAAAATTGACACAAAAAAGAAACAAAAACTACAATACAACGGAGCATGAAAGTTAAGTTCAGCATAGCAGCTAACGCAAAGGCAGTAACACTTGCCAAGTATATCGACTACCAAAACGCAGTTGATAAGATGGAGCGCGTGCGAGTGATAACCGGAAAGAGTATGGATAACATACGCCTGATGCAATCACACGTCATTGATGAAATCATTATGCGCTTTGAAGCTGCAATCAAATTAGGTAGCAACGACTTTGAACGCAAGGTGCGAGTGGGTGCAATCGAGTTAGGGTTTATTCCTAACCTGAATGAACTAACCTTTGGTGAATACATTGACCTTGATACGCATTGCACTGGTATCTACAAAGACGGCAAGATAAACGGAGTAGCAGCACACAAGATGATGTGCATACTATACCGCCCTATTAAGGCTAAGTTTGGAAAGTACTACGATGTAGAAGCATACAACCCCAACGCCAAACGTAAGTACGAAGATGAAGTATTGCAGCTAACACTTGACCATGTACTAAATGTGCTGCTTTTTTTTTCGAGTTTAGAAATAGAACTATACAACAGTTCCCTAGAATATTTGGCCAAGGAGATAACGGAGATAGTGAGGGAGATGACGCAGGAACAACCCCAGACGGCTTAGCCGCATACGGGTGGTTTCATATCATTGAATCACTAGCGGAGCGAGATATAACAAAGTTTGACGCGGTAACAGAGCGTGGTGTATATGAGGTATTCACACACCTTACATACTTAGCCGACTATGTATACACGCAAAAAGTAGAAATGAGAAAAAGACATCACTAATGAATAGTTACAACTATAGTTACAACGTCCTAATCAATCGCCTGGAAGCATTTGCAGCCGGGCACTTTTTGATTAAGCGATTTACGCACGGGCAAATTGATATGGCCGACCAACTACAGGACGATCAATATCCTTTCATGCACGTTACGCCCGATACTATTGAGCCTATCAGCGGGGGCATGCAGTTTGGTTTTCACATCATGTTTGCGGATATACCCCGTGACAAAGAATACAAGGCCGAGTATCAGCGTGAGGTTATTAGCGATTGTGTGCGATTAGGCCAAGACCTTATTGCCGAAGTAAAGAACGGACTGGAGTTATTCGGGTTTGATGTGCAGCTCGTGAATGAGGTTGTATTCGAACCATTCATGGAAGAGCAAAAGAACACGGTTACGGGTGTTGCCTTCACTATTAAACTCGAAGTGCCTTGGGATTGGAGTGCTTGTGACATTCCTGCGATATGGTCAGTAGGTGGTGCAAGTGGTAGCGGTGGTAGTGGCACGGGTTACGGCATCACACTTCAAACAAATGGTGTAGATAACATAGTTCAGACCTTGCTTAATCTACAGGCGGGCACGAACATCACCATAACCGACCAAGGCAACGGGACAGTTACGATTGATTCAACAGGTGGTGGAGGCGGTGGCAATGAGTATGTAAGTACGGAGTACAATGCAAACCACGTAACGGCCACGGGCAACCCGTATTTGGTAGGTGATAGGGTATGGTATAATGGTGACGTTTACCAGTGCATAGCCAACAATGATGCAATCATACCAACGAACGCAACGTATTGGACACTTGTCGCACCCGGTAACAGGTTGCGTCAAACGCCTGTAGATTGGAACGCAACGAGTGGTGATTTTCAAATATTGAATAAGCCAACCATTCCCGCTGCACAGGTTAATTCGGATTGGAATAGTGTAAGTGGTGTATCGGAGATATTGAATAAACCAACTATACCAGCTGCGCAGGTTAACAGCGATTGGAACGCAGTAAGTGGTGTAGCACAAATCTTAAACAAGCCAACTATACCAGTTAATCTCGATGACCTTGCAGATGTAAACGCACCTACTCCTAGTAATGGGCAGGTGCTAACCTACAATATTACATCTGGAGATTGGGAAGCTGCAACACCAAGCGGTGGGGGTGGTGGCACGGTCACATCGGTTGGCCTTACCATGCCTGCGCCTACTAACGCAGCATTCAGCGTAACAGGTTCACCCGTTACCACATCGGGCACACTTGCAGTTAGCGCAAATGGTACAAGTGATCAATACATAGACGGCACAGGTGCACTACGTACATTGCCATCAACAGGTGGTGGTGGTGGACAGGTGTTCTACTTTAACGGTAACATCTCACAGGGTACAATTGGTGGCAATCCATATTACGAATTAGGCACAGCTGCTAACACAGGGCCAGCGGCTAACTTCACTGCATCTGTTACGGGTGCACTTGCACGATTCATCACAGACGTAGGTTCACCTAACCACGTGCTAATACCTGCAGGTGTATGGACTATTGATGTGTACTTAAGTGAAACAGGAGGCGGTGCTAACCATGCCCAAATACTTGCAAAGCTGTACACGTACAACGGCAGCACGTTCACATTAGTTGCTACTTCCACAATGGAGGAAATCACAAACGGCAACGTGCCTGATTTGTATAGCTTCACGATTTCAGTACCTACCACAGTAACGGCTGCAAGCGATCGCATCCATATTGAATTTGATATTCAAAACACAAACGGCAAGACTGTAACGCTCTACACTGAAGATGGTCGCATCGGTGAAGTGCATACTACGTATGCAATAGGCATCAGTTCTTTGAACGGCTTAACTGAAAGCACTCAAAACTTCGCAGTAGGTACAGCTGGCACTGACTTCGCAATAAGTAGCGCAGGCAGTACGCATACATTTGACCTGCCAACAGCAAGCGCAGCAAATCGTGGTGCATTGAGCAGCGCAGATTGGTCAACATTTAACGGCAAACAGAATGCTGTTGGATTTACCACAGTAGGTACTAACTTAGCAACACTGCCAAACCCAAGCGCAACACGTTATTTGCGCATCAATAATGACAACACAGTATCAGCTCTCACACTTGCAGAACTAAAGTCCGATATTGGTGTGGGTGGATACACTGCTTTGACTACTGACTATGTAACAAGTGGCACAGCTTATCAAAATATAACAGGTTTTAACTTTCCTGTAGTATCTGGCAAAACATATAAGTGGCGTGCTACTATACTTGTGGTAGCAACAGGAACAACTAACGGAATGTTGAGCACAACAGGACCAACAGGAACCACTACCTATCGCTTCACGATCGGAACGGGCGGTACAACTAATACAATAAACAACGGTGTAGCCCACAACACAGGTGCTGCAGTATCAATGTCCACAAGTTTGCGTATTGCTTCAGCTGATGGAATCTTTCAAGCCACAGCCAATGGTAACTTAGGCATCAGTGTAATTTCATCTGTAAGTGGATTGCTTACAATTAAAACAGGTTCTATCATAGAATACGAGGAAGTGATATAATGGCAAGTGAGTTTGACAAAATACTAAACGAATACGCAGCCACTGTGGTAGAGCGTGCACAATCTAACCTGCGCATCAAACGCAGGGTGCGTGGCAAGACAGTTAATCGTGTTGCATCGGGGCGTTTGCTTAACTCTTTAACTTATAAGTTGCGTTTACGCTATAACAAACCCACCATTGACTTCACAGTTGACAATGATGAAGCGGGTCAATACGCAGATGTAATTGAATTTGGTAGAAAGCCTGGTGCAAGGATGCCACCGGTTAAACCAATCGAGGACTGGATACGCATTAAACGTTTGAAGCTGCGTAACAGACAAGGTGAATTTATTAAGTCAACCGAGAGCAACATAAAGAGCGCAGCCTTTGCCATTGCCAAGAGCATAGGCATTAATGGTATAGAGGGTATAAAGTATTATGCCGAGGCAATAGACGATACATGGGACGAGTACAAAGACAAGCTAATGGATAGCTACATAAAAAGCATAGAGAACAGATTACTACTAAATAAAAGATAATGGCAATAACAATAGAAGACCAGCCTTATAAGTGGGCCGTTCGTGGTCAAAAGCTAATGATCATTGCAATAAGTGATGAAACCTCTAACAGTGGTTTTAGATACGGTATTGATGTTACGGTAGCGGGCAAACTATATAGCTTCTATGTATCAGCCGCGCCTGATGATAGGTTATACTTTGACTTGTCACCACTTGTTGATGATATGCGCAATGTCCTTAACTCGAACTCACACTATGCAACAGATGATACGGTTGATGATAATAGCCCGTTAAGCATGAGCTTCACGCTAAGTGAGAACTGGATAGTAGACGGTGTGCTTACGGTAAACCTTGGAAGTGTAGTAGCAGGCGAGGAAATGATAGCAATTAATGGCTATTTCCAAGTAATAGATGGATACAAACCGAACGTACTTACAGGCTCGCAAAAGGTGCAACGCTCACTAACAAACTTTCTTAGTAGCCTTCCCTTAACAGATAGGTTTCCCGGCATGCATTACAACAAATATGCAGCTTCATGGGGTTTTACAGGTTCATCAAATAGGATTTGGGTTCCTGTGTTTGAAAGTGACTACGGTTACTTGTCTATTCCGGGCAATGACTTGTATCTAACTAACAACGCGGTTGATTCCTATCGAATAATAATGTTTCCTGCAGCGGGTGCACCTGTAACAGAAACGCTATCATTAAACGCATATGACCTTGAGTTGCTACCAGTATACCCTGCTAACCTTAATGACTTTGTTGCCTTAACTGTCAAGCCTTCGTTATTCCCTAACTGGCGATGCTATTCGGTTTCAGTGTTTAATGGTGCATCACAAGAAAGCCAAGCAGTTATTTTCTACAACGCGGGTGTATATGGTCAATACGATTGCAACTATTACAACATTCGCCTAGCGTGGGTTAATAGCAAAGGTGGGTGGGATTACTTCAACTTCATAAAGAAGTCTGAAAAAACCGACGAGATAGAACGCAAGAAGTTTAGACGTGTGTTGTTCAATGGTACAACTGGAGTATTTAATGCTACTGACCGAGGATTGCAAGAACGTAGAAACTTAGTGCAGCAGGTTATCACAATCACTAGTGACTTTATTAGTGAAGGCGAGTTTCAATTCCTGCGCTCGTTACTTGTGAGCAATCAGGTTGAATGGCTAACACAGGACGCGGGTAAAAACATCTCAATACCTGTGAACCTAGATGATACATCGTATGTGGAAAAGAACACACGTGATGGCAAGCTGTATAACGTAACTTTAAAGATGCGAATCGCAAACGAATATTGGACATAACATGAACGGAGAAGTACAACTGATAGTAAGAAGTGGCAGTGGCGAAATCGACGTATATAGCCAAAGCAATGTTGCAACCTTAGGTGGTGTTGGCTCGTTGCGAATTATTGTGCCTGCGTTTACTAACCAATCAACCATCGTTGGCACAGCTGTAACACTTAAGAATTCACTTGGTCAAACCAACACTCGTATTTGTAATTCGATTCAACCCGATACACCAACACCCGGATTAACACGCCTTAATTTCAACAGTGCATTTAGTTTCGACTTTAGGTTAGCGGCAGGCGGTTACTTTGTTTGGGGGTCTGAAACGGAGGCATATCTTGACTTATTCGAAAACGAAAGCATCAGCCAAAACTGGAAGTTCCAAGACCTTAACAACTTCACCTCACAAGGTGCGTTTAGTCGTGAGTTTCGTATACCATACAGCTACAACAATCAACAGGCACTCGGCGCGCTATTCGATGTTAACGCAGCAGGTGGCTTAGAAAACTATTTCCACTATAAGCTACGTGCTGAAATCCGCGTTGATACGTTGCCTATCGCAGCGGGTTATGTGCGCGTGCGTAAAGTGTACAAGCAACAGAACAGAATTAACGAGGTAGAGTTAGCGTTTTACGCTGAAACACCTGACCTTGTACGCAACATCGGGGAAAAGAAGCTAAAGGATTTGGGACAATTAACCTCATTAGATGAAACGGTTAACTATCTAAATGTAACAACAGCAACAGCCGACCGTATATGGACTATTTTAGATCGCGGTCAGTTATGGAGCCAAGGAGGAGAGGAAAGTACAAGGTCTTTAATTGATTCTGATAATCCAGTCTATGCAGCGGATTTAACACCCGCTCTTAGTTGGTGGTTTTTGTTTAGCAACATCATTAAAGAGGCGGGTTTTGAACTTGCGGCAGGTACGCTTCAAACAATACTTAGCACGTACTGGATGCCTTGGATTAATGACAGATATTTAATAGGAAGTGATATAGCAGGGGCGCAGGGTTTGTTGGCTGAAAATACAACTGCACAGGCTTACGGCTTAGAGTTTGAATTTGATAATGAGATTTTTGATAACAATGGAGATTACGACCCGACTACATTTACTTATACTGCACCTTTTGCGGGGTTCTATTCATTCACTTGGAATCTAATAGTAACAGTGCCTGCAGGCGGTGGAACCTTTCAAATACAACAACGTATCAATGGCGTATTTGAAGGTATAATAGGTGATGGTGTAGCCTTTAATGTTGCTGGAACTTATACTATGCAACAAGCGAAATTCATAACATTAAACGCAGGCGATACCATTAGGTTTTACGGAAATTCTATAACTAACGGTGGTGTCAGTGCTACGCTAGAAGCGGGCAGTAGCTTTAGAATGGAATATGCTATATTGAATTTTGGGCAAACCATCTTCTACAATCAAAACGCGCCCGATATGAAACAGATTGATTTAGTCACTGACGTAATCAAGATGCACAATTGCGCCATTGTAGCGGATAGGGCAATACCAAATAAGATATACATCGTGCCTCAGAATAGCTATTTGGGTAGTGGCGACACGCTCGATTGGACAAATAAACTTGACACCAGCAAGGATATAGTTATAAGCAGTACCGTTGATTTACAAAAGGCGAAATTTCAATTTACCTACACGGCAGGTGAAGAGGTTGTTGCAAGACCATACAGAAATGTAAACAGGATATATGGTGACTACGAAGCAATAGGATACACAGTAAATCCTAGCACACCACCAAGTGACTATGTTATAGGTGAGCAAAAAGTGCAACTTGTCACGCGATCAACACCAAGTGGCGTTATCAATGGCAGCGGTTACGTGATGCCACTATTTTACAATGATTCGTTAGAGTTTGTTGTGCCGGGGCCTCGTTGTCTTTTTGAAGCAGGTACGGTTAATATTAGTATGTATGACGATTCCACAAGCACGGTTGTAAATGATGCCATACCAGTGCTGAATAATTACAGCGTTGTTCAAGCATCTGTTGACGATGAGGATTTGAACTGGGCACCTGAAACACCGCCTCACTTTATCAATACTAATCCATACAACAACCTGTTCAATAAGTATTGGCGTACCTATATGAATGCACTCTATTCACCTGAAAGCAGAATAATGGAGGCATCATTTGCACTTGACTTAAAGGATATTGTTAGTTTTAAGTTTAGTGATAAGATATGGATACAAGATAGCTATTGGCGCATACTAGAGGTCAATGATTATAAGGTTGGTATGTATGAAAGTACACAGGTGAAACTATTAAAGTTCGTTGAGGATTTTGAAGATTGCAATGGTGTGCCTGATGATATGACGGCTAATGGCGAAATACTTTTTATAGATTACAATGGCGACCCGATTGCATCCAACGAAAGCTGTTGCACGCGCTATGGCTTTACATGGGACGAAGGTAATGCTGTATGTTGGGGTACTATAGGCAGCACTAGACCAACACCTCCAACAACAGGTACAGCAACCAATCCTGCGCCGCGTGTAATCAAAGCGACAAGACGCAATGCAGCTATTATAAATTCAAGTATTACTGGTACGGATGTAACCATTACAGACGGCAATAGCAACATGCTTGCGGTAGGTGAAAAGTTAGACCTTACTGCCAATGTGCGCGGTAGCAACCTACTCGGCAAAAACGTTGTGACTAATCTACCGGGTATTCACGTTGGCGGTGGGTATCGTGATGGCGACCCTTCAATCCCTTACTACGGTTGGGCGCAGTTTGGACAATTCGTGTTACAATCACAAGCCGTTTTTGCAGCTTCAGGAGATGTGGTAGACTTGGACATTGAAGGCGTGCCCGGTCAATACATCAACATGACCGATGATACACTGTGGAGCGTGCTAATGAATGTAACTATTAAAGATAATGTAGGCGTAAGTGAAACCTCATTCCATCACTTTACAATGGATAAGATAGGTGGCGCAGCAAATGCCAGTGCAATCACCACACTTAGCACCATAGGCGCAATCGGAAGTTATGTGTTCACGTTTGGAATCGACACCACAACGAACACAGATGAGCATCGCATAAATGTAACTGTGACAGGTGGCACTTATCCTGCAACCTTCATTATCACGGCATCAATACAATACCAACAAAGCAAAACAGCATAACATGGACAACATCAAAAACTCATTGCGCTTTCTGCAGCTCGGTGTTAAGTCACCACCAAAGTACATCTACTCACTTCGCCCGTGGCAACGCGTGCTGTGGTTTATTACGCTGTATGCATGGCGCACGTTCTTATTCTTTCTAATCATTTATATAATCGCTAATTTCATATACTAATGGCTGAACCTATTGTAAGAAGTTTTGTAATCGATACCACACAGGCGGAGCAAAACCTGCAACGCTTGGACGTAGTAACCACGGCAACGAACGCCTCATTGGATGGGTTGTACAATCAACTTATTGCACTTGATGCACAGTTGCAGAAACTTGACCCGAATAGTCAAGCCTTTGCTGAGGTGAATACCCAAATACAGCAATTGGAAACTACCATTACCGGTATTGAAACGGGCAAAATTGATGACATTGGTAAGGCCATTGAGAGCATTGACGCGGGCAATGCAGCGCAAAGCATAGAGCAGGTAGGTGACGCGGTGCAGCAGGTTGTCACACCCGTGAATGATTTGGCTAATGCTACGGATCAACTAAATGCTGAACTCAAAGAAACTAAAGTAGATACATCAAGTATTGAAACCGCGAGTTCGGACTTTCAAGAATTAGCCGTAGAACAAGAGCAGGTTACAACATCGAGCAAATCACTTAAGGCCCAGTTGCGTGAATTGCAGGCACAGCTTGCAGCGACTGACCCCGACAGCGCAAAGTATCGTGAGTTATCACAGGCTGCGGGTGAACTTAAAGATAGAATACAGGATGCAGCGCAGGCAGTAGGTACACAGGCGGGTGGTGCGTTTGAACGTGTTGGCGGTTCACTTGGACTTGTTACATCACGTATTGCATCGCTTGACTTTACAGGTGCTGCTGAAGGTGCAAAGCAATTAGCCGCAAACATTGGACAGGTTAAGCCGGGTGATATAGCAAAAGGTATTAGTAGTATAGGTAGCGCGTTTGCATCTGTTGGTAAGGCATTACTCACAAACCCTATATTCTTAATAGGTTCAGCCATTGCTGCCGCTATTGTATACAGCGAAGAGTTGCTATCGCTTATTGATGGTATAACTGATGCAGAAACTGAGGCACTGGATGTGCAAAAAGAACGTGCGACATTAGCCAAAGAGCAGGTTGATGCTATTAGTGCGCAGGAAGAATCATTAAAACGTCAAGGCTTAACTGAAAAGGAAATAAACGCGCTCAAACTACAAGCGTTAGATACAGCCATACTTGAACAGCAGGCAGTTGTTGAAACAACGCAAATACAGGCAGAGGCACAAATTAAAGCAGCCGAGCGTAACGCTGAATACTTAAAAACTTTTCTTGACTTCGTTACGTTCCCACAGCGCAAACTTGCGGAGTTCTTTGAAGGCTTTGTAAATGGCAGCATTGATATACTTAATAAGTTAGGACTGGGTATTGAGAAGATTGATGTCAGTAGTGTGTTTGAGGATGTAAACAATTTTGTCGTTAAGAAGATATTTGACCCGGAGCAGGAGCGTAAAGACCAAAAGAAAATTGTTGATGACGCAAAGAAATCATTAACATCATTAAACAACCAGCGTGATGGATTGCTAAACGCACAAGCGGCTAAGGATAAGGCGGCACGCGATAAGGCAGTAGCTGATGATAAGGCTGCACTTGACAAGCAATATGCAGCGGAGAAAAATTACTACGACAAGGTTGCTGCATTGCAAGATGAGGCTTATGAAAAGACGCTAACCAAAGAAGAGCAGGAAGAGCTTGCCATAATCCAAAAATATGAAGCCTTATTTGCGGCTGCGAATGAAGCGAAAATAGATACGGTTGATTTACAAAGACAGCTCAACGCTGAACTTGCTGCGCTAGACGCACAACGCACAGCTGATGCAACAGCCGAAGCTGAAAAGCGCAAGCAATTAGAACGGGATGCAGTCAATAAAGATTTTCTTGATTCATATCAAAGTCTACAAAATGAATTTATAGCGGCTGAAGATGCCCGTTATTTTAACTCATTAAACAATACAGAGCAAGAAGAACTTCGCATCACTCAAAAGTATGAAAATCTTTTTGCTAAGGCTGATGCCGCAGGTAAGGACACAACTAAATTACAACAAGAGTTAGCAGCTAAACTTAAGGACATTCAAGATAGGGCCGCAAACAATACGGCAGCAAGTTTTGCAGAGGCATTTCAGAAAGGATTGGCTTTTGCAGATCAAGGATTAAATGCTTTGAATAGTCTAACAGATGTTGTTTTTGCAAACAAGTTGGCAAAGGTTAAAAAGGGTAGCAAAGAAGAGGAGGCATTAGCCAAGAAACAATTTAAAGCACAAAAAGCATTGCAATTAGGTGCAGCTACTATTGATGCAGCAAAAGCTATTACAGCATCGCTTGCATCTGCACCGGTGGCAATCGGGCCTATACCTAACCCTGCAGGTATTGCATCGCTTACTCTTGCTACAGTAACAGGAGCGGCAAACATTGCAAAGATTGCAGCTACTAAGTTTGAAGGTGGTGGTGGTGGTGGCGTGGATACTCCAACTCCTTCAATAGGCGGTGGCGGTGGTCAATCACAACCCGCACAGTTTAACCCACTCGCTTCATCATTCCTGCAGGATAGACCAGAGCAGCTAACACCACGTGCCTATATACTATCGGGTGATGTTGCAAGTCAGCAGGAAGTGAGAACAAAGGTTGAAGATTTAGCACGAATTGGATAATAATAAATAAATTTGAAACATGGAAAAAAGAAAAGTAGTTAAGTGTGTAATAGATGAGGAAGGCCGTCTTGGCATTACGGCAATGGGACTTGTGGACATGCCCGCCATAGAGGAAAATTGGATTGCACTAAGCAAGATGCAACTCGCAAAGGTGGATGAGGAAAGACGCATGTTGTATGGCCCCGCGTTAATACCGGATAAAGAGATACTGCGTTATGATGAAAACGGCGAGCCATACTATGTGTACTTTGAAAAGGCTACAGTAAGTGCTATCGCTCACCAATTCTTTAAAAAGAATCTGCAACATACTACGAACCTTCAGCACGAAATCCCCGTAACAGGTGTAACTGTGGTTGAATCGTGGATTAAAGAAGGTAAGTTAGATAAGTCAATCCAACTTGGACTATCTGAATTGCCAGATGGCACATGGTACATTGGAACCAAAGTAGACGAAGAGCACGTGTGGAATGATGTAAAGGAAGGTAAGATAAAAGGCTACAGCATTGAAGGGTTTTTCAATGAAGTAGGTGTAGCAATGAGCGGGGTTAAGAACTACGAAGCAGAGTTGGTGTTAGAACTTGACCAACTACTTAGCAAAGTAAATCCATCCAAATGAAAATAAACAGCGTTAAATTCAAGGACAGAGAATCCTTTGACAAAAACAAAACAAAGGCTAACGTCATTGCAGTGCATGAGCCGTTCGGCATTATTGTATTTGAAGACAAGGACCGTGTTAATCCAGACCATACTAAGGTCATACAAGTCAACGAGGTTGACAGGTCACTTGACCAAATTGCTACAGGTCTTGCTATCCTTGTTGCACCTGACTTAGATGCAGCGCGTGCATATTTGGAAAAGAAAAAAGTAGTGATAACGGAAGTGTTTCGCTTGACCAATACTCTATTCGTAGAAGTCCCTGCATTTGCTGCCTTCAATGAGTTCTATATTGCCCTAATGGATAGCAAGCTATTCACTAGCGTAGAGCCTGACTACATCCAAACGTATCAACCCGATGCGGACGCGTATACTTATTCCGGGCAATGGCACTTGCCAAACATGCAGGCTGCAGAGGCATGGGGTTTAATAGATGGTGCTGCCTATGGTGAGGTTGCTGTACTGGATATTGCTTGCGATGTAGATCATGAAGATTTACAAGGTCGTATAAGTGCAACATCATGGAACTGCGTAACCGATGCAGCGGATGTACGGCCCATTAGCGAGAATGAAAAGCACGGCACACCATGCAGCGGATTGA
>Ga0315909_10004512_pt1 | contig 16364 bp, 19 predicted proteins | sample LakEriMetagenome_11_FD_203527 | JGI IMG/M metagenome (GOLD analysis project Ga0315909, IMG submission 203527) | Freshwater fungal communities from buoy surface, Lake Erie, Ohio, United States - Buoy 2 MA125 | ecosystem: Environmental > Aquatic > Freshwater > Lake | place: USA: Lake Erie, Ohio...
CACGAGCGCGAACTTGGCAGGGAACCGATCAAGGCCGCGGACAGTTTTTTCACCGCGCGCATGGGCATCCACAAGCTCCTCGTCGTCGGCGACGGCGATGTGTTGCGCGGCCTTTTCACGCTCAGCGACATCGAGCACATCCTCCACGAGCACGGCTCGCACTTCAAACCGGCGCGCGATGAAAAATTCCGCCTGCTCTGCGGCGCGAGCATCATCGGATTGCGAAAGGCGGACGGCACGCTGGATCGCGAACGCATCATCGGCCACGCGGGCGCGCTCGTCGAACGCGGTTGCGACGTGATCGCCGTGAGCACCGCCCACGGCCACAGCGCGGGCGTGGGCGACACGGTGAAACTGATCCGCGAGGCATTTCCCGAGCTGCCGATCATCGCGGGAAATGTGACGAGCGGCGCAGGCGTCGAGTACCTCGCGAAGTGCGGCGCGAATGTGATCAAGGTCGGCCAGGGCCCCGGCTCGATTTGCACCACGCGCGTCGTCGCAGGCGTCGGCATCCCGCAGCTCACGGCGCTCTACGTCGCGAGCCGCGCGGCGGAGAAATGCGGCGTCACCGTCATCGCGGATGGCGGCGTGGTGAAGAGCGGCGACATCGTGAAGGCGCTCACGCTCGCGCAGGCCGTGATCTGCGGCGGCCTGCTCGCAGGATGCCCCGAGGCACCTGGGCAGATCATGGAAATCAACGGCAAGCTCTACAAACAGTACCGCGGCATGGGCAGCGCGGCGGCGATGACCGCGGGCAGCGCGGCGCGGTACGGACATTCCACGAAAGACTCCACACGCAAAGTCGCCGCCGAAGGCATCGAGGCACTGAAGGAAGTGAGCCCGCCCGTCGAGCTCGTCCTCGCGCAGCTTTCGGGCGGCGTGCAGAGCGGGCTCGGCTACCTCGGCTCGCGCGATCTTCCCACGCTGCGGAAAGCCGCGCGTTTCATCCGCGTCACGGCCGCCGGCCAGCGCGAGAGCGCGCCGCACGATGTGATCGAGGTGAAGTCCACGAAGTGAAAATCAGTCCTCAGTGCTCGGTTCTCAGTGCTCATGCCTCGATTCGCACTGTTCGACTTGGGGGCCAAAGGCCCGCAGCCATACCAGCCCAGGGCAACGCCCTGGGAATCCGGCCAGCAAAGACGAGAGGGCTGAAAGCCCGATCCATACGAGCAAGGCGTCCGCGATGGGACGGGCTTTCAGCCCTCTTGTTTGTATTTGACGACGTTCCTGGGGCGTTGCTCCAGGCTGGTATGGGTTGCGCCTTTGGCGCACAGAACAAAGTTTCGATGCACCATGTCAGAACAACATCTCACACTGACAACTGCGCACTGAGCACTGAAGCCGCCCTTGCGCACTCCGCATCCCCCGCTACTCTCCGCGCCCCGATGTCCACCGCCATTCCAGACCGACCTGCGCCGCTCCTTATTGCGAAGCGCTTTGCCGTGGTCGCGAGCATCTACAACTCCGAATTTGTGGACGGCCTCGTCGCTGCGGCGCGCGAGGAACTCGCGGCCATCGCGCCGGGATCGGCGGTCGAGGTGCATCGCGTTCCGGGGTCATTCGAGATCCCGCTCGGCGTGCAGTTCGTGGCCGAGCGGAGAAATGTGGATGCGGTTTTTGCATTCGGCCTCCTCTGGCAGGGCGAGACGAGCCACGCGGATCTCATCGCGACCTCCGTCACGAAGGCGCTGCTCGACATTTCACTGCGCATGAAGCTGCCGGTGCTGCACGAAGTCATCGTCGCGCAGACCGAGGAGCAGGCGCGCGAGCGCTGCCTCGGCACCACCATCAATCGCGGAACCGAGGCCGCACGCGCGGCGGTGCGCATGTTGCAGACACTCGACGCGATCCGCGGCACACAGCGGTAAATATTTCATGAGCAAACGACGCGAAGGCCGTGAGGCGGCCGTTCAATTTCTCTACCAGCAGGACATCCACGGCGATCACACGTCGGATCTGAGCAAGGACTTCTGGGCGTTCCGCGAGGCGAAGACCTCGGTGCGCGAATACGCGGAGACCCTCATCGCGGGCGTGAATGCGAACCTCGCGGGCGTGGATGCGCGCATCGTGAAATTCGTGGAGAACTTCGGCATCGCGCGCCTCGCCGCGGTGGACCGCAACATTCTCCGGCTCGCGATCTACGAGATGTTTCACTGCATCGAGACGCCGCCGGTCGTGGCGATCAACGAGGCGATCGAGATCGCGCGGAAGTTTGGAGGCGAGGACAGCAGCCGCTTCGTGAACGGCGTGCTGGACAAGATCAAAGGCGAGCTGACGCGTCCGCTGCGTGAGGCGGCGGGGCCGCGCGTGGAGGGGAAGGGGACATGAGTGTTCAGTGCTCAGTGCTCAGTGCTCAGACTGGACGCCCGCTGTTTTTTTTGAGCACTCCTGATTTGTCAGCCCGCCTCCTGCCGTCGGCGGTTACGGAAGGAATTCACACCGATACACTTGCTTCTCAGTCTGAGCACTGAGCACTGACTACTTTTCACACACATGGCCTTCGGCTTTCTCAAAAAAATCTGGAACAAATTCACCGGCAAGACGGTGGACTGGGATGAACTTGAGGAATCGCTCATCCGTGCGGATCTCGGGATCGGCATGACGACGCGGATCATCAAGACGCTCCAGGCGAGCAAGGATGCGCCGAGTGCGGACAGCGTCGTGAAGATCGCGCGCGAGGAGATCGTGAAGATTCTTCCGACCGATGGGTGGACGCTGCGCCCCCATGCTTCGAAGCCGAAGGTGATCCTCGTCGTCGGCGTGAACGGCACGGGCAAGACCACGAGCACGGCGAAGCTCGCGGCGCTTTTGAAAAAGCGCGGGCACAGCGTGCTGCTCGTCGCGGCGGACACTTTTCGCGCAGCGGCCATCGAGCAGCTTGCCGTGTGGGCGGAGCGGATCGGGGTGCCAATCATCAAGGGGCAATACAACGCCGATCCTGCGTCGCTCTGTCACGACGCGTATCAAAAGGCGGAGAAGGACAACATCGAGTTCATCATCTGCGACACCGCGGGCCGGCTGCACACGAAGCACAACCTCATGGCCGAACTCGGCAAAGTGAAGCGCGTCCTGCAAAAGACCGACGCCTCCGCGCCGCACGAGACGCTGCTCGTCGTGGACGCGACGACGGGGTCGAATGCGGTCAGCCAGGCTCGTGAGTTTCACGCAGCGACGACTCTCACCGGCATCATCTGCACGAAGCTCGACGGCTCGGGCAAAGGCGGTGTCGTCGTGGCGATCCGCGACGAACTCGGCATCCCGACGCGCTTCATCGGAACCGGTGAGAAGCTCGGGGACTTTGCGTTTTTCGACAACCGTGAGTTTGTCGAGGGGATGCTTGCGGGTGAGAGTTGAGCGGTGAGGGTTGAGAGGCATGGGAATCCGCGCGCAGCGCGTCATTGAACTCTCACCTCTCAACTGCTCACGCGACGACGCCGGACTCTCTCTGGAGGTAGAAGTCCTTCCCGCTGATCCATGCTTCCGCCGTGTGACCGTGGTCGTCAGTGGCGATGATTTTGATGTCGTGCGGCTCGCCATCGCCAGCGAAGGCCGTCAGCGTGATCGGAGGATCAAACGCCACGTCCTCGAAGTATGAACCCCGGAGCTTGCAGAGCCCGGCGCTTTCCACCGGATCGTGGTGGTAGAATCCGTGCCCGTCCGGCAGATGCCAGGCCGCGAACCGGATATGTCTGTCAGGCTCAAAGTTCGTGCCGCTGAGTAACAGGTCGATCTTCGTGTTCGCGTGAGTCATGTTTTCGCGCGAGCGCAAGGTCAGGCGTGGGTGGACGTGAGGGGAGAGGTCTCCGCCCACAACTCCGGAAAACATGGCGAACATGATTCCGAACAACACTTCGATGCCGATGAGAATGCTCATAACGGATGGGGTTCGAGCGAGAATCTCTCGTGCAAAAGGTGCGCCTCCGCCTCCGCGGATCAAGTGCGTTCCGGCGGGAAGGATATCCGGGGTTTTCGGTAGGCGGGAATTCGCCGGGGGCGTTGCCAACGAGGAGGGACGGACGAAGTTTTCCCCAAAGGAAGTGCGACCGTTGCAGATTATCCGCTCGCCGCGCACTGGTCTCTGTTCGCACCCGGCAGGCACATATTTCCATTATCCCAAATCCCGACAATCCGCCTAATTTGATCCCATGAAAAACTCCTTCGCCCTCACGTTCGCGCTCGCATGTCTCGCCGGTGTTTCTTTTGCCGCTGAGAAAAAGCGTGTGGTCGTCTGCACGGTGACGACCGGATTCCGGCATGGGCCGGCGATTGCCGAGGCGGAGAAGACGCTGCCGAAACTCGCGAAGGAGAGCGGGGCGTTTGAGATCGTGGAATTTGTCCGCCAGCCGGATGCGCCGAAGATTCCGCAGCGCCCGCGCAAGCCGAAGGATCTCGCGGCGAATGCGAACGACAAGGACAAGGAGCGCATGGCGGAGGAGATGAAAAAATTTGAGGCGGAAAACGCGAAGTGGACGTCGGAGATGGTAGCGCAGGAGAAGGCGGCGAAGGACGGATTCGAGGCGGCGGTGAAGAAGAGCCTCGCGGCGCTTTCACCGGCGCGTCTGCGTGCGGAGAAAATTGACCTCGTGATTTTTGCGGACACGACGGGCGACCTGCCGCTGCCGGACAAGGAGGGGTTCATCAAGTGGATCGAGGACGGGCACGCGTTCGTGGGGATGCACTCGGCGAGCGACACGTTTCACGGGTTCCCCGGCTATGGGCAGATGTTGCAGGGTGAGTTCAAGTCGCATGGCAAGCAGGTGCCGGCGGATCTCGTGGCGGGCGACACTTCGCATCCGGCGAATGCGGGCATCGGCAGCAAGTGGGACATCAAGCTGGAGGAGATGTACGAGATGAAAGACGGGAGCCACGACCGCTCGAAGGTGCACGTGATCTGGTTCCTGAAGCACCCGCCGCAGCAGCCGGACAAGGCGGAGTACGCAGCGGTGAGCTGGTGCCGCATGGCGGGGACGGGACGCGTTTTTTACACGAGCCTCGGGCATCGCGAGGATCTGTGGAATGATGACCCGGCGTTGCCGAACCGCGTGAATTCGCCGGAGACGGCGAAGCAATATCAGGCGCACATCCTCGGCGGCATCAAGTGGGCGCTCGGGCTCGCGAGCGGTGATGCGACGCCGAACCCTGAGGTGAAGTAAAAGAAGGTTCTCAGTGCTCAGTGTTCAGTTTTGGGCAATGGCGTTGCCTCGCATCCAGCACGCATCGCCCATACTTTTGCAGCACTCTGAATCACATCCGCGGCGCGGGGTGCGCGAGGGAATGCTTGCGGAAGCGCGTTCCCGTCCTTACGACTTGTGGCCGCATGAAAAAAATCGAAGCCATCATCAAGCCGTTCAAACTTGAGGACGTGAAGGAAGCGCTCGCTGAAATCGGAGTCGAGGGCATGACTGTCACCGAGGTGAAGGGCTTCGGCCGCCAGAAGGGGCACACGGAAATTTACCGCGGCAGCGAGTACACCGTGGATTTTTTGCCGAAGGTGAAATTCGATCTCGTCCTCGCGGATGACCGCGTGGACATGGCCGTGAAGGCAATCATCAAGTCTGCCAAGACCGGCAAGATCGGCGACGGAAAAATCTTCGTGACGCACATCGAGGAAGCGATCCGGATCCGCACCGAGGAACGCGGCGAGAACGCGGTCTAGGCGGAGGGGCAGCGCACGCGGGTTTCGTTTTCCGGGTAATTCATGTCCATTTTGCTCATCGCCATCATCCTCGGGCTGATCGAGGGGATCACCGAATTCATCCCTGTCTCCTCGACTGGGCATCTGCTCATCGCGGAGCACTTTCTGACAATGGACGGTGTGAGACTCAGCGGGACTTTCTTTCACGGTGAATTCTTCAACGCAGTCATCCAAGTTGGTGCGGTGGTCGCGGCGCTCCCGCTTTTCAAGGATCGGCTCGCTTCGCTGAAGCGCTGGCGCGAACCGGAGGCGCGCGACTATTTTTTGAAGCTCGGCGTCGCGTTCCTCATCACGGCGGCCGGCGGCCTGCTGATGAAAAAAATGGGACTCCGGCTTCCCCATGAGATCTGGCCAGTCGCCGTGGCGCTTGGTGTGGGTGGCCTGCTTTTCCTGCTCGTCGAGCGGTTCATCCACGGGCGTCAGAGCGGCGACGGTGTGACGTGGACGATCGCGATTGCGATCGGGATCGCGCAGTTGGCCGCGATCGCATTTCCGGGGACGTCGCGGTCCGGCGCGACCATCATCATCGCGCTCGCGCTCGGGATGGGACGCATGGCTGCCACGGAATTTTCATTTCTGCTCGGCGTGCCGACGCTTTGCGCCGCTGGGCTGAAGACATCGCTTGATGCGTGGAAGGCGCACGAAACGGTGCTGTGGGCTCCGCTGATTGTGGCGGCAGTCGTAGCGGCGGTCTCTTCATTTGCGGCGGTGCGCTGGATGCTGGGCTACGTGCGCAGCCATACATTTGCGGGCTTCGGCTGGTACCGCATCGGAGCGGCCGTGCTGCTCATCACGATGGGCTGGCGCGGATCGCATTGAGGCTTTGCGCTTTCATGCGCGGGCTTTGTAAGCTGCGTTTCCACGATGCGAATCCTGCTCCTCATCCTCTGTCTCGCGCTGTCGCCGCGCATCGTGTGCGCGGGCGATGTCGTGGCGGCGCTGGCTGTGGACGGATTTGATTTCCCCGTCGGGAAGCCGGACGCAGAGGGCTACTATCGCGCGCGCGGCTACCGTCCGAACGGGCATCTCGGCGAGGACTGGAATGGCAAGAGCGGAGGCAATACGGACCTTGGCGATCCGGTGTGGGCCATCGCACACGGCGTGGTCGTGTTTGCGCAGAATTTCGGGCATGGATGGGGAAATGTGGTCATCGTGCGTCATGCATACGAGGAGGGAGGGAGGGTGAAGTTCATTGATTCGCTCTATGGCCACCTCGACCGGATTCTGGTGCGAGAAGGCCAGGTGCTGAAACGGGGGCAACAGCTCGGAACGATCGGCACGGGCGGCGGACTTTATGCAGCACATCTGCATCTTGAGATTCGCAAGGACATCCGCGTGGGAATGGCGCAGCACCGTTTTCCGCATGACGACACGGTGTATCTCATCCCTGTGGATTTCATCAATGCGCACCGGCAACTGAAGCCCGCTGTGAGCGTCGCCGCGGTGCCGATGAACACGTATGTCGCGTTTGATTCGACGGCGGAGGGCACGCCTGCTGTGAAGGGGGCGGAGGCTCCCAAGAAGGCGGTGCCGCGGCGGTAGCGCCATTTATGCAGACTCTCGAAAACCCTGTGTAGAGGAGATCGCGTCGGAGCGGGCAGGCCCAAGGAGCGGCGACATTCCGGTCGCCTTCCCATTGCGCGCCCCGGATCCACGCGCCTTACACCGCGCGCAGGACTGCGAGGACTTCGATCTCCGCAGTCTGCGGGAACATGTCGAGCGGGGTGACGGATTCGAGGCGGTAGGTGGAACGCAGTTCGCCGAGATCGCGCGCGAGCGTCGCGGGGTTGCAGGAGACGTAGAGGATTTCCGACGGACGCGAGGCGGCGAGGAGTTCCGCGACGCGCGGCGCGATGCCGGTCGCGGGCGGATCGAGGATCACCGTGGTGCGATCCATCGGGTGAATGGTGAGGATTTCCGCGAGGAGCATCGAGACGTCGCCGAGGAGGTGGCGTTCGTTTTCAGCAGCCCTGCCGCGCGCGCGCGCGACGGCGTGCTCGTTTTCCTCGATGCCGATGACCTGCGTGAAGAGCGGCGCGAGGCGGTGCGCGAAAAATCCCGCGCCCGCGTAGGCATCGAGCAGCAGCGACTGGTCGCGGCGCACGGTCTGTTCGACGAGCGCGAGCAGCGCGGCGGCGACCTCGTCGTTTGTCTGCTCGAAGAACTCGTTCTGGTCGCGCGCGAAGAGTGTGTAGTCGCCATCGCGCACGGACGTGCGGCGCAGATCGCGGAGCGAGTCGTTCACCGCGTCGCGCGCGATCGCGCAGTGCGTGATCGGGATCAGCTCATGCGAGCGGTGCGCGAAGAATCCCGCTCGGCCGTCCAGCACATGCACGCGGATGCGGTTGCGGTACGCGTATGGCTCGGGCGCCGGGATGATCGGGCGCATCGGGACTTCGGCAAATTTTCCGACGCGCCTCAGCGTCTGCTCGACCTGCCGCTGCTTCAACTCGAGCTGCTGCGGATAGGCGATGTGCTGGTACGAGCAGCCGCCGCAGCGGGTGAAATATTCGCATTTCGGCTGCGCACGATCCGCGGACGGCGTGACGACCGAGACGAGTGAGGCCTCGGAAAATTTCTTCTGCGTCCGCGTCACTTTCACTTGCACGGTGTCGCCGGGCGCAGTGAAGGGGACGAAGAACACCCGGCCTTCGTGACGCGCGACGCCCGCGCCGCCAAAGGCGACGTCGGTTATTTGGAGTTCGATAGTTTCAGGCATGAGCAGGAGTTGAGAGTGGAGTGTTGAGTGTTTGGAGACGTGCGGTGATTGCCCGCCCGATCGGTGAAAGTGACGTCGGTCTCAGATGGCCGACACTGCCTGATTCCACAGCTTCGCAACTCTCAAGGGCAAACGCTCAACTGCGGAATTTAGGATTAAAAAGAACGAAGGCTTCCGCCGATGACGACGGAAGCCTTCGTGGAAAAGTGCGGTCCGATTTCAGTAGCGATCGGACGTGGTGTTGTAGCGCCGCTTGGACTGGAAGCCAAACTCCGGCGGGAATTCATCGTAGCCGCCATTCACCCACGGGACACTCGGGCGCAGGCTGGGGCGGTAGGAGCGCTTGTAAGTAGGGAAGGGGTAGGTGAAAATTTCATACACGCCCGTGCCCATGCGGGCGAACATGCGGCCAAAGCCCTTGACGATTCCGTAAGTCGCCGCCGCGGTATTGCCTTCGAGCTCGTTGGTGCGCTGCACGGTGGTCCACACCTCGGCGGAGCCGTAGAGGAAATTGGCCCACCCACGGCCGAGCTTGCGGGCCGGACCGTGGTCGTGCATCGGCGGATCCTGGATGTCAGCCATTGCGGGGCTGGCCATGAGAGCGACTGAGAGGGCGAGGAGGAGGCGTTTCATAGGTGAAGTTTGTAAACCACCTTCCGGCGGCGATGGCAAACGTCATTTTTCAAAATTCAGCCGGTGCGCTCGCGGATTATCGCCTTCCGAACACTTTGTAATCCACCGCCCGGCACCACTCATCGGATCCGGGATCAGGGCCGTGGCCGCTCGAATCGTACACGCCTGATTTTCTCCCGACCGCGTCCATCCATTCGACGGAACCCACGTCGGGGCCATGCCCCGACGGGTCAGTGATGTGCAGGCGGCGATCGACGAGCCTCTTCCACTCTGCCGTGCAACGCTGCGGAACCGTTCCCTCATGCTTGCTATAGCCGTCCGGGTTTTCCCGGTGAGAGCACGCGGACAGGATTGCGAGGCAGAAGAATCCAGCCACGCATCGCTGCACGCCGTGCCGGGTGGTGAAGGAAGCATTACTCATAGGGGAGTATGGCGTCGCAAATTAAGTCACAGCGGGAGGGCCGTGGCCGTCGAATTTCAAAACCAGTGCCGCATCCAGTTCCACAGCGCATCCCAGCGCGCGTGCAGCCACGGGAGGAGGCGCGCACCGAAGTAGATCCACATGCCGAGATACGCCCACGATGCGATGCCCATGAAGTGCCCGGCGAGCATTATCAGTCCGTCGCGGCACAGGAGGCCGGTGATGAGAAAAATGATCGCTATTGAGGGGAGTGTGTTTGTGAGCGGGATGGGCAGCGGGAGCGCGAGGAAGAATCCGCCGGACACGATGCCGAGGCCGAAGAGGCTCGTCATCACCGGGCCTGCGACGAGGACTTTCATCCGCGGCTTCATGTGGCGCTCGAGGCGTGCGATGAGGCGCGCGGCAAAGGAGATCACCTTTTGCAGAGTCGCAAACTCCACCTTTTTCCGCAGGACGAACGCAGGCAGGCGCGGACGGCGGCGGAGCATGAACGCGACGCCAATCAGAGTGATCGCGAGGCCAAACGGGACGGAGAGTCCCGGGATGTTTGGAATCAGAAATGGTGCGGCGAGAAAGAGCACGAGGAGCGCGTAGCCGCGCTCCTTCAGGTGCTGCTCGATCTCGGCGACCGAGAGCGGTCCTCCATTTGCGATGGCGATGAGTGAGTGCAGATCCGCGCTGATCGGATCGAGCACTTCCTCCGCGGGCGGGAGATGATTGGCGTCCGGTGCGTCGATCATTATTGCGTGGGGGCGTCAGTTTTTTCAGGTGGCATGGAATGGCAGCTCCACCATGCTCCCAGAACGAAAAGCAGCACAGCAAAAATCCACGGGACGCCAAACACGACTCCCCGCACCCACGGCGGGGCCGCGGAGGACATCCCGGTCTTTGCGGGCACACCGAGCCAGCCGAGCACGCGCGGATCCTGGAAGATGATCTTGCCCGCGACGTGGCCGAGCACTCCGCCGCCGAGCCAGATCATCCAGCGGAAGCGGTCCATGAGCTTCGCGATGAGCGCGCTGCCGCAGATCACGAGCGGGATCGAGAGCAGGAGGCCGAAGATCACGAGCCCCATCTCGCCGTGCGGCGAATCGCTGCCTTCCTTCGCGATGCCCGCAATGGCGATGACGTTGTCCAGGCTCATGACCACGTCGGCGATGATGATGATCCGCACGGCGTGCCAGAGCGAAGATGCGTGCCGGTGTGCCTTCTCCGGGTGTGCGGCGGCTTCCAGCGCCTCCTCCTGCGGGCGCACGAGCTTCCACGCGACCCACAGCAGCAGGATGCCGGCGAGCAACTGGAGGATCGGAATCCTCGTCAGCCATGTGATCAGAAAGACGAACAGGACGCGCAAGCCCACCGCGCCGCCCGCGCCGAAGATCTGCCCCCAGAAACGCTGCTTCGCCGGCAGCGAGCGGGTCGCGAGCGCGATGACGAGTGCATTGTCGCCGGCGAGGACGAGGTCCGTGAGGATGATCTGAGCGAGCTTCGCGAGGGTTTCAGGGGAGGGGAGATTCATGCGTGAAAATTGGGTGCGACGAAAGGCAGGCCGGATTCTGATCTTAATCTTGATCCCGCGAAGCCCGGCGACCCGGCAGAGGATTAAGATTAGGAATAAGAGGGAGCGCGCGTCCGTCCCGGCTTTGGTTTTGGCTGCGCGTGCGCGGCTTTACCCACTTTACTCGAAGTCGTAGATCACCGCGCGCGCGCAGCACGGCTTGAAGACCTTCTCCACAAAATCAATGTGCAGCGGATGCACCTGATAGTCGTCCTGCTGCTGCTTCGTGTCGAAAATCAGGTTCAGAGCGACCTGGTAGCTCTGCTCCACCACGGGCCGGGGGCTTGTCACCATCTTGCCGACGTGGAAGCTGACCACGCCCGGAATCGGTCGCAGATATTTCTCCGCCCCCGCGAGAAGCTCCGCGGCGGCGTTCGGGTTTTCGGGCTTGGTCCAAAAGATGACGACGTGACTGAACATAAGGGCAGTGTGCTTAGGACGGCGACGGGTTGCGTGGCAAGCCGACACTCACGCCCGTTCGCGCAATATCGCGGTTACGCGATCGGATCGCGCGTGAGGGTGCCGTTCACCGTGCGCTGGATGCCGAGCGGGTTTGCATTTCGCAGCGCGTCGGGGAGCGTGTTTTCGGGGAAGCCTTGCAGGCAGAGCGGGCGGGCCCATCGGGCGATGGCGGCGGTGCCGACGCTCGTGAAGCGTGCGTCCGTCGTGGCGGGGTAGGGGCCGCCGTGCTGCATCGCGGGGCAGACTTCGACGCCGGGCGAGAAGCCGTTCACGAGCACGCGGCCGGCCTTGCGATCGAGGATGCGGAGGAGGTCGGAAAAATCGGCGAGGTCCGTGCCGTCGGCGTGCAGCGTCGCGGTGAGCTGGCCGGGGAGCGCGCGCGCGGCGGCTTCGAGTTCCGTGACGGACTGCGCGGAGATGAGCAATGTGTAGGGGCCGAAGATTTCTTCGCGCAATTCGCGGTGCAGGAGAAATGTCTCCACGTCCGTCGCAAATGCGACCGGGTCGGCCTGCGTCTTTGCGGGATCGGCGTCGGCGTCGGACTCGGCGAGCACGACCACGCCGGGGATTTTTTTCACGCGTTCGAGGCCCGCGTGGAATGCGTCGCAGATGCCGCGGTGGAGCATCGTGCCGGGTGCGGCGGCACGGACCTGCGCGCGGAACTGCTCGATGAACGCAGAGAAGTCATCGCCGCCGAGCGCGAGCACGAGGCCGGGCTTTGTGCAGAACTGGCCGACGCCGATCGTGAACGCGCCCTTCAATCCCTGCGCGATTGCGGCTGCGCGATTTTTCAGCGCGCCGGGCAGGATGAAGAGGGGATTCGTGCTGCCCATTTCCGCGAAGACGGGAATCGGCTCGGGGCGTGTCGCCGCGGCGTCAAAGAGCGCGCGGCCTGCGCGTTCCGAGCCGGTGAAGCCGAGCGCGCGCGTGAGCGGATGGCGCACGAGCGTCTGCGCGACCTCCGCGCCGGTGCCGTGCAGCAGCGAGAATGTGCCATCGGGAACATGGCATGTTTTCATCGCGCGATAGATGGCGCGCGCGACGATTTCCGAGGTGCCGGGATGCGCCGGGTGCGCCTTCACCACGACGGGGCAGCCCGCCGCGAGAGCCGAGGCCGTGTCGCCGCCCGCGGTGGAAAAGGCGAGGGGGAAATTGCTCGCGCCGAGGACGACGACCGGGCCGAGCGGAACGAGATGACGGCGGATGTCGGGGCGCGGCATGGGCTGGCGATCGGGTAGCGCGGTGTCAATGCGCGCATCCACCCACGAGCCTTCGCGGATGAGCGCGGCGAAGGTCTTGAACTGGCCGCAGGTGCGCGCGCGTTCGCCTTGGAACCGCTCGATCGGCAGGCCGGATTCGGCACTCGCGCGCTGGAGCAGTTCGTCGCCTGCGGTCATGATCTCGGATGCGATCGCGTCGAGGAAATTCGCACGCGCGCTTGCAGGCATCTGCCGGAAAATCTCGAAGGCGTCGTCTGCCTGGCGCATCGCGAGATCCACGTCCGCGGCGCTGGCTTCGTGAAAGCTGGGTTCGAGCCGCGCACTGTTGCTCGGCGAGATCGCGTGAAAGGTTTTGTCGGTGGCGTGCCCGGGTTTTCCGGCGATGAGTGAGCGTCCGTCGAGTTGCATGGCAGGCGAATGGCGGAAGGAGCGCGCGAGCGCAATGCGGAAACGAGGGGGAGGAGTGGTGAATGGTGACTGGTGAAAAGTGACTGGTCGTGCTCCGCGATGCGCAGGAAAAACTCACAGTCCACAACGGCCACCAGTCACTTTTCACCAGTCACCATTCACGGGCACGGAGCATACCGGCCTCCGAGTCCACCCGCATCTTCCGAAGCCTCACAGCAGGGTCGTGTCGTCGCGCTTTTCCAGCCGCATGGTCTGCTTCTTCACGACCTCGACGTTCTTCGTGATTTCAAAAAGCGCCTTCACGATTTCGCCTTTTGTCGCGTCGTCGCCGAGGGCGTTGAGCAGCGGGTGCATCTTCATCACGGCGAGGGAGACGGTGTTGCAGTGGTCGCGGAGTTCTTTGCTGGCGGTGGCTCGGTCCATGCCGCGCATGGTGCGCGGTGCGGATGTGTCGGCAAGCCTTGAGCGCGCGCGAGGTGCCGCGTAGGGTGGGAAAAATGCGAGTGATCATGACATGCGGGCCGAGCTTTGAGCCGATTGACGGCGTGCGTCGGCTCACGAATTTCTCGACCGGCGAACTCGGTCTGCTGCTCGCGGCGGAGCTGTCGCGCGCGGGGCACGATGTCGTGTGCCTGAAAGGCGAGGGTGCGGTGTCCCGCGTCGAGCCCGGTGCCGCGCGCGTGATCGCTTTTGCGACGAATGCCGATCTGCTCGCACGGCTGCGCGAACTCGGCGGAGGCGGCGCGGATGTCGTGCTGCACGCGGCGGCGCTGTGCGATTACGAAGTGCAGTCTGCGCGCTCCGGCGACGGCACGCTGCTGGCCGGGAAAAAAATACCGACGCTTGCCGGCGAAGTGACCCTCACGCTCAGACCCGCGCTGAAGCTGCTGCCGGGACTGCGGGGCATTTTTCCAAACGCAAAAATCGTCGGCTGGAAATATGAACTCGACGGCGATCGCGCCGCCGCCGAGGCGAAGGCGCGCGCGCAGATTTCCGGGAACGGCACGGATGCGTGCGTGGTGAACGGCGTGGCGTGGGGTGCGGGATTTGGCTTCATCGAGCCGGGGCGCGACACGATCGCAATCGCGGACAAGCCGGCGCTGTGCGCGTTCCTCGCGCAGTGGCTCGGCGCGCGGAAATAGGGGCACAACTTTTCGCAGGTCGGGGCTGTATCGCCAATGAATCGTCAAAAAATATTGGTCGGCGCGACACTCCTCCTCGCTCTGGCTCGTATCGCGTAATGGATTTCGTCGGGCTGGGGGCTCGTGACCGTGGACGTGACGGGCAAGCCGCTGGCCGAGGTGATCCGCAGCTTTTCACGCGGCGCGGGCAGTTCACGATGCCGCTCTCGAAGATCGTCGTGTGCTTCGACGTGGAGCGCGTGCACGGGCTCAGCGGCGCCTACACGAGCAAGAAGAACTGCCTTTATGCCGGCGGCCACGTCCGCAATTGCCGGGACACCGCGCCGCGCCCGAGGCCGAAAAATTAGGCGCTGGAAATTCCGCGCGACCCGCGCAAGACTGAATTTTCCGCAGCATCCCGCCCAATGTGACAAGCCTCAGGGTGCCGGGCAAAAACACACCAGACCATGGATATTTTCATCATCCGCGAAGGCCGGCAGGTCGGCCCGTTCAGCGAAGGCGCCGTGAAGGCATTTCTCACCGAGGGCACAGCGCGCCCGGCCGACATGGGCTGGATCAAGGGCATGGCCGAGTGGCGTCCGCTGAGCGAAGTGCTCAAGCCTGCGTCCGCACAGGGGAACGGCACTGCGCCCGCCACGGGCAGCGAGACGCCGCCGTCGGAAACCTCGATCGCCGCGCAGGAATCTCCGGCGACCGCAAAGCAGAAGGCCTTTCTGAAATACCTCGGCGCGGAGTTTGGCGAGAACCTCACCAAGCAGCGCGCCGCGCTCGCCTTGAGCGACGCGATCGAGACGCCGAAGCTCCAGCCGCGCATCCGCAAATGGCAGGAAGACAAGCTGCGCCTGCACGCGGACATCTATCAGGACGAGATTGACTACCGCCGCGCAAACCGCACGCATCGCTACCTCGAGCGCATCCAGACCGAGGGCGCCGATGTGCTCAAGGACGTGACGAAGGCGCACGTGCAGGTGCTCGTGGAATCGCTCGACAAAAGGAACCCCGAATGGGAGTCCGACCCGGAAGCCGCGCTGTGGGATCACCTCCTGCCCGCCATCGGCAGCCATTTTCCCCAGCTCGTGCAGCCCGCGCACGAGGGCACGATGAAATCCGCCGGCGGATCGCGCATCGCGAGGGCTGCCACGCGCGGGCTCTCCGCCGCCGCGGCAACCGCGATGCCACGCCCGCAGGCAGGCACGCTCGGCGCGATGATCCGCGGCGTGCTCCTCGGAGTGATCGCGCTCGGCGGAATTCTCATCGGCCACCACTTTTGGAGGAAATCGAACAGTCAGGGCACGACGGCCACTCCCACGTCGCCGGAGAAAAAGGACACGCAGCCTGGTCCGGTCGCCTCGAACGATCCTTTGCCGAAAGATCCCGCGCTGGAGCCGCCTGGAAAACTGAACGCCGAAAACAAGCTGCCCGAACTGCCGCCAGACAGGCCCTCACCGCCCGCGCCCGATCCCGTCCCGGCACCCGCGGTGCCGAACGAGCCTCCCGCGCCCGCCCCGGCGATAAACACCGAGAAGCCCGCCGTGCCCGCCGTTCCCGCAATACCCGAGGAAAAGCCGCCAATGCCGCCGCCCGCTGCGCCACCGCTGATACCCGACGCTCCCGCTGCGGTCACGCCCCCGGCCGCCTCCGCGCCACGCACCGCTGTGAAGCTCGTCCAAGGAATCGGAGTCATGCTGTCAAACGGCCAGGTCAAACTGCCCGCAGGCACCGTGCTCCGCTACCTCGCGACCGAGGGCGCGAATGTCCGCGTCTCTTGGAACAACAACGTATTCTTCGTCCCCGCCGCCGCCACGGACGTGAACGAACCTGTCCCCGTGCCAGCCGATCCCGCCGTCGCACCGCCCGCACCCGGCACGCCTCCAGCATCGGACATGGCGAAGCCGAAGAAGCCGGCGGACGATCTGTAGGGGTTCTGGAGCATTTCAACAGAAGTTTGATGTTGGGACTGGCGATTGAGCGTCCTGCATCATGGCGGCGCGGAGCCAAACGTTCACGCGCAGCGATCCACCGCTAGGGCTAAGTCACTCATGGAGTGATGGTAATACGCGAAAAGAATTAGCTGGTACTAAGTAGTTTCCTGTATAGATGGGAGTG